>ENA-UAMM01000367-UAMM01000367.1-human-gut-metagenome-genome-assembly--contig:-NODE-367-length-16387-cov-4.463630_pt1 | contig 16387 bp, 16 predicted proteins | sample MGYA00243284_ERZ654499 | MGnify/ENA primary metagenome ERZ654499 (study PRJEB26926, sample SAMN06164397) | human gut metagenome | biome: ENVO:00009003; feature: ENVO:2100002; material: ENVO:00002003... | reverse complement strand
GGCGCGTGGCGGCGCGCCGTAGGCGTCGTGTGCCGCTCCCTGGCGCAGGTCGGGCAGGTCGCGGGCGATGCCCCAGATCCATTCGCTGACCGACATGTCGGTGGCGAGCCGTTCGGCGAGCCGCGTGGGGTCGTCGGTGCCGGGCATGAGACGGCGTGCCATCGCGCCGATGGTCGTGTCCGTCCATATCGTGCTGCCATGCTTGTCGTGGGCCGAATAGCTCTCGAACAGGTTGGAGAGGATCGCGGTCTTGTCGGCGGCTTCGAGCCGGTCGGTGTGGGCGATCTTGTGGACGAACAGGGCGAGGTCCCTGACGGGCATGCGCCGGTCGGCGAGGATCGGCGCGTAGTGCTGTGGCGCGTCGCCGTCGCGCCATGTCCAGCACAATGCGTCCCACAGTGGGCTGGTGCCGTGCGATCGGTGCCATGCCGGCGCGTGCCACGGCTTCCGCTCTCCGGTGTCGGATCGTTCGAGGGTGACGCGTGAGTGGCGCTCGGGCAGTTCCTCCACCGCCCGCCAGACGAGGGCGAGGACGAGTTCCGGGTTGCGGTTCCAGCCCATGGTCCATCCGTGCCGTCCGTCGTTGATGCGTTCGATGACCGGCGTCGGATCCCTGTAGGATTCGGCGGCGTACGGGTCCGTGAGGCTGCGCCACACGTCCGTTCCCGCGGTGTCGATCCATTCGCGTGCCTGCTCTATGGCGGGCATGTCCTCCGATGTCGCGTAGGTGGATGCCGCGAACTCCGTCATGGCCTCGCGTGCCGCCCGGCGTCTGAGGTGTTCGGCCATGGCCGTGACGTGGTCGAGCTTCGTCCCCACGTCTCCGGCGAGGTAGTCCTCGGCGGGCATGACCTCGCCGGTGTCCGGGTCACGGATGATGCGGTCGCCCAGACCGGTCTCGGCCTCCTCGACGGTGGTGTCGGCCAGGCGCGCGATGAGTTCCAGGTCGACCCCGCCGGCGCGGTCGAGACTGATGTCCAGCGCGTCGTCCAGGCTGTCGGCATGGTCGGGCATGGGCGGCACCGGGCTGATGGTCCGTTGCGAGAGGCATTTCGCCTTGCCGGCGAACCTTCCCTTTTCGTCGGTCTCCTCCAACGCCATGACGAGATGGCAGCCGGATTCCTCGCCGCTGTAGGCGCGTTGGTTGGCGCGGTCGCACAGTCGTCCGAACTCGCTCGTGAACCGGTCGTATGCCCGGTCGAGTTCGGCGCGCTTGGCTTCCACGTCCGGGTCGTCTACGCGGGCGGGGTCGAGTTCGAGCCGTTGGAGCTCGCGCGCCAGGTCTCGCAGGCGGATCATGCCGCGCAGGCGCCGCGCCTCGTCGCCCCGGCCGTGGGCTATCTCGGTGACGGTGGTGCCGTCGCCGTACCAGACCACTCCGCGCTGGTCGACGGAGTATTCGAACGGTGCCACATGGTCCGGCCGGACCGTGATCTCCGCCCGTCCGGCCGGTTCCGCCTCGCCCAGCGACAGCGCCGGGCCGTGGGCGATCTGCGTGGAGAGCAGTTCGCGGAGCCGGTCGCCGACCTGTTCCGCGTCGCCCTGGAAGACGACGTCGAAGTCGCCGCCGAACCGTCCGATCACCGGTCTGATGTCGCCCACCGCGTGCGCGGCCATGTCGCCGGCGACCGCCTGGTTGACGTTGACGGTCACGTCCTGGTATCCGGGCACGGCGACCGGATTGGAGTGGATCCACGCCTCGTCGGGCGTGCGGTCGAGCGTCCGTTCGCGTCTGCGCAGAACGAGCACGTCGGTGACAGCCTCGGTGCCGGCCTGGCGGGCGAACGTCGAGGACGGCAGGCGCACTGCGCCGACGAGCTCGGCCTTTCTCGCGAGGTCGGCGCGCATGGTCTCGGAGCGTTTGTCGAGCGTGTATCTGCTGGTCAGCAGCATGGCGACGCCGCCGGGCCGCAGCGCGTCCACCGAGCGTTCGATGAAGTAGTCGTGCAGGGGGAGGCGGGATGTGCCGCCGTCCGTGGTCCGGTAGTCGAGGCTGATGTCGCCCGAATAGGGCACGTTGCCGATGGTCAGGTCGAATCCCGGATGGATGGTGCAGTCCGCGAGGTCCGCGTTGAGGATCGTGGTGTCCGGGTTCAGTGCGGCCGCGATGCGCGCGCTGATCGGATCGAGTTCCACGCCCGACACGTTCGCTTTGATGTTTTCGGGGATGCCGGCCATGAAATTGCCGGTGCCGCACCCGGGTTCCAGCACCTGGATGGGCGCGGACCCGATGTCGAGCGCGTCCCACATGGCCTTGACCACTGGTCCGGGCGTGTAGTAGGCGGTCAGTGTGGAGGCGCGCGCCTGCGTGTACTCATCGTCGTCGAGCAGTTCGCGGATCTCGGCGTTCAGGTCGGCCCATTCGGGCTTGTCGGAGAATGCGTCCGCGCATCCGCCCCATCCCGAGTATCCGCGCAGCGTGTCCGTCTGCTCCGCGGAGAGAGGCTCGTCGCCGTTCCCATCGAGCGTCTTGAGTGTCCGAATGGCGGCGATGTTCGCTTCGGCGCGTTCGCGGGGCGAACGCGCGCGTTGCGAGTCGAGGGATGCTAGAAGCTTTCCACGATCTCGTGGATCGCCATGCTCATCGACTCCGCTTGCGCCTCGTTCATCCCGTTGAGCCGGTCCAGGTCGGTCATCTGGGGTGCCGCCTTCAGGCAGTCCGTCCGGTTGAGCAGGTGCCTGGACTCCATCAGCTGGTCCATGATCTGCGCCTGGCGTTCCCTCGTCCGCCTCTCGATGTCCCGCAGATGCTCCTCGAGCACGTTGGCCATCATCATCTCCCTGAACCGCTGCGGATGGTTGTCCATCAGCCAGTTGATGCGCATGTTCTGGATCCCGTGCAGGCTGCTGCGGGTGAACACCTTGTACGGCAGCGCCCACTTGTTGAACAGTTCCGGATGCGCCGCCCGGCGCTGTTCCATCGCCTTGAGGTTCCTCTCGTAGCGCGCCTTGAGCTGCGGGTCGGTCCATGTCATCTCGTCCATCATTGTTCCTTTCTTCAGTGTTGTTTTCCGTGCCGGAGGATTGTGTGAAACGTTTTACCACAGGTTGCGGCGTGGTTTCGCCGGGCGTGGCGGCACCGACGCCGAGCTTGTTCTCGGCGGCGATCCGCGCGTCCCGTCGGCCGAGTCCACGGAGCCGGTTCTCCCGGTATTCGGCCGCCACGGCGGCTATCGTCTCGTCGTCCGCGCCGCGTGCGCGGAGTCGTTGCACCGCGGCGTGGCCCACCGTTATCTCGTATCCGCGCACCTGTTCCGCCGTCCTGTCGACCTGTCGCTGCTCCTCCTCGAGAAGGCTGAACAGGTCGATCTGCTCGTATTCGACCGAGGCGGTCTGCTTCGCGTATAGGCGTTTTCTCACCATGGTTCTCTCCTTTCTTATAAGGTTTTCCGCTGCCCGCGGTTACGATCGGTGCCGGCGGTGGGCGGGTCTGCGTTGAGTCCGTCGAGGTTCTTCTTGAGCCTGGTGCGGAACCGGTCGAGCGTTGACTTCAGGTCCGTGTGCCGTCGTTCCGGACCGGCGGCCGGGGATTGCGAGGCGGGAACGATGGGGCCTTGCCGCTGTTTCGTCGCCATGTCCGTCTCTGTTTTCCGTGGCGGCGCGGGTGTCTCATCGCCTATGGCGTCGGGCGTTTTGCCGCCTTCCGGCACGTACTGTTCGACGGTCGGACGATCCGTTGTTTTGCTTCTGGCCTGCGTCGGATCCTGCGTGCCGGTAAGTTCCTGGATGAGCAGTCTGGCGGCCTGGCGGCGTTGGCGGTTGGTCCACCGTCCCTCGTCCTCTCCGGCGGTCCGGTCGACGAGTCTGCGCGCCCATTTCATTGCGACGGACGGCTTGTACGTACCGGCACGCTGGTATTCCGTGAACCGGCCCTGCATGCGTTCGATCTGCGGCCAGGATTCCTCCACGGTCTTCGAGACGAGCTCCACCGATGCCGTGTCGAGCGTCTTCTCGGCGTCGCGGTTGCGTTTCTGCGCGTCGATGACCGCCTGGACGAGCGTCTGCGGGTCGACCTGCATGGTGCGGCGTTCCGCTCCGCGGCCGGTGAACAGCTCGACCGGGGTACCGGGTCTGAACCTGATGTTGACGGCCCGTCCCTCGTTCTTCTGCCTCTGGTTCTTCGCGCTCATGAACATGTCGGTCGCCCAGCCGGCCAGGTCCTTGCCATCGATGGCGGTGCCGCGGGGGAGTCCGACGATCATCTTCGGCCAGTCGCGTCCGTCCTTCGCATGCAATATATAGGTGTGCGCGAGCCTGTTCGCCACCCACGCGTTCGGCCAGACCTGCTTCGTCGCCGCGGCCGTCCGGGCCGGCGTCTGTGTCACGGCTGTGGGGTCGGTGTCCCGCTCCGGCTGCTCCTGCTGGGGGAGCGCGGGCGTCGGCGAGATGGGTTGGCCCTGGAGGATGGATATGGCGGCCTGGTCGGTGAACTCGTCCCAGTCCGGGGCGCGTCGACCGTCGTTCAGATTCAGCAGCGGCTTCTGCTCCAGTCCCGGTTTGAGCAGTCCGCTGCGCATGACGCGGCCGGTCATGCCCTGGGCGACGGTTCCGCCGTCCTGTTCGCGCCAGTGCTGGTATTCATCCCGGTAGACGCGGCTTTGGGTGAGCAGTTCGCCGTCGCTCATGGTCTTGGCGGGGAAGGACTCGCTCATGTCCTCGCTGTGGCTGATGGTGGTGACCTGCATGCTCAGGTCGTCGTATTGCAGGTGCTTGAAGCTCATCGCGTCGAACAGTCCCTGCTGGTTCCGATGCCAGGAGAAGACCATGAGGTCGTACCCGTTATCCTCCAGGAAGAACACGCAGGGGCGCGGCTCGTGCTCGACCGCGTTCTGCATGAGGCTGGCCTGGAGCAGGTCGGGGTCGAGCCGTCCCGCCGCGGACGCGGCGGCGGCGAGGCTGGCGCTCCATCCCATAGGGAGCTGCCGGCCCGTCGTCGGATCCGTCATGCGGTACTGGCCCGGCGTGGCCACGGTGTCCCACCGGTCGGGATGGCGGTGGTTCCATTGTTCGATGCCCGCGAGCATCGCGTCCATCGGGCTCTGCCCGTCCGCCGGTCTGATGGCGAAGGATTCGGTGGCGCGGGTCACGTCGCCGGCGATTGTGTTCCGGTGCACGATGGTGTCGCCGGGATCGTAGATCATGCCCACCGAGTCCTCGCCGGCCGTCCTTGCAGTGCCGGCCGTCCATATCGTGTCGCCGGACGAGGCCCACATGGTCACCGGCCATGGGGTCGGGTCGTTGGTTCCGTTGATGGTGTCCTGGAAGATCGCGGCGTGTTTCGTCGCCTGTTCCTGCTGGTTCATTATGGTTTCCTTTCAGCGGCCCTTGCGGGGCGTGCGGTCCCTGTTCTGGGTGGGTGGCATGTGGTTCTTTTGTTCGGCGAGGTTCTCGTTGAGCCGGGTCTTGAACCGTTCGAGCAGTGCCTTCTTCGACCGGATCGGCTTCGGTTTCCGCTCCTTGCCGGCCGGCCTGGGATTGTCTGCCCTGGCCTGCGTCTGCTGTCGCGTGGCCGGTGTCCGGGCTTCGTCCGGCGCGGGTTCCGGTTCGCTTTCCGGCTCCGGTGCCGGCTTCTCCCGGTTCGGCTCGGTCGTCTGCCTGCGTGTCTGCTCCTGGGTTTGCGCGCCCTGCCCGTAGTCGTCGCGCAGGATGGCGTCGAGCTCGTCGCGCAGGCTCGGGTCGGCGGCGGCCTTGCCGATGATCCGGTCCGCGAAGTCGCGGCCGGCCTGCTCGTCGCATGTTGTGTCGCCCATGAGCTTGTCCCATGAGAGTTCGGGATGCCGGGCGGCGAGGCTGTTCGCGGCCATCTCCATGACCTCCGGGTCCACGAAGTCCCAGGCGATGCGCTGCGTCGGCATGGGCTTCATGGCTGGTTCGGCCGGGGTCTCCCGCGCCGGGGGTTCTGGCTCGTTTCGGGTCTGTTCCGTCTGCTCGACGGTGAAGTCGTCGTCGGTGACGTCCAGGCCCATGCCTTTGAACGCGCGTTGCACTGCGTGGCGGACATGGTCTTCGTCCTTGCCGGCGAAGTGCAGGATGAACTGGCCTTGGTCGGTGCGTTCGAGGTGGTAGTCGATGCCGGCGGTCTTGAGGCTGTGCTGTACCTCGCGCATGGTCGAGTCGTCGAGTTGCAGCTCGTGCAGGTCGCCGTCCTTCTTCCTTTGCAATCGTTTCTCGGACATCTCGCCGCTGTCGATCTTGTTCTTGACGGCCTCGCCCGCGGCGTGCACGCCGGTCTTGGTGAGCTTCATGCCGGAACGGAGCAGCGCCATGGCCACGCCCTTGGGGATTCTGAGCATGAGCTTCGCGCCTCCGGTGATGATGGTCTGGACGGCGTTCTGGATCTTCTCCTCAGCCTGTTCCTCGATTGGCATTGTGGTTTCCTTTCTGTTGTCGGTTGGTGTTTCCTGGGACGGTTCAGATGGACCGTCCACGCTTGTGCTGATGCTGTTCGCGCTGCTCGGTCTCCGTTTGCTCGCGGTCGCGGGTCGTGTGGATCTCCCGTTCGATGGCGGCCAGCTCGCCCTCGTACCGGTCGCACAGGGCCTCGCGACGTTCCATCTCGCCGCGCGTCTCGGCCACGAGGTCGGGGTCTCCCTGTTGGATCGCGTCATGCAACGCGATGACGGCGGCCTGGAGTTCGTCGTGCGATTCGCGGACCTTTCCGCGCAGCAGCTTGAGTCCCTTGGCGCTGTCGCCGCCCGCGAGCCTGGTCCAGCGGATCGCCGCGTTCAGCGCCTTCGCCTCGCCGGCGAGCCGGTCGAGGCGTCGCGCCTGTGCCTGGTAGTAGCGCTGCTGGGCGGGACTTACCCCGTAGCGCAGGGGCAGCCGTTCGGGCGAGGCCAGTGGTTCGAGTCGGTTCGCGGGCTCGCCGAACCACTGGTAGAGGCCGTGGGTGGTGGTCTTGCCGGCGTACCGGTTGGACGGGTCGAGGATGATCTGGTCGCGGTGGAGGGGCAGGAACGCGCGCAGCGTGGATCCGCCGTCGTCCACGAGACGCTTCGCGTCGAACGTGATCTTTTTCTTCCGGTGGGTGCCGGGCAGCCACACGGTGACCGTCTTCCTGGTCTGTTTGGCGACGAGCCGACGGTTGAACGTGATGGGGATGACGGGCGTGCTTTGCAGTCCGGCCATGATGTTCGTCATGTCGTACGCCGAGCCGAGTTTCGTGTCTCGGACCTTGAAGCCGGTGTCCTTCATGGTGAACGTGAAGTGCTGTCCTCGGACCGTCACGTCCACGCCCTGCACGTCGAGCATGTTCCTCCAGTCCTCGAAGTTCTCCGCGCCGGCCAGGGTCAGGTCGATCAGCATGCGGAGCTGGTCCTTGACGCCCAGGCCCTTCGCGGACGCGTAGATCTCCTCCATCGACATGCCGTAGCGACGCTCCATCGGCTCCTCGTTTTCGGCCCGTCGCGTCGTTCGCGCCGTCGCCGCCGTGCCCGGTTCGGAAGTCTCTTCGACATGTTTGGGGTCGCGTGCCTGTGTCGTCGGGTCTTCGTTCGGCGTGGTTTCGTCGCCGCGCATTTTGCGTGCGACCCGCTCGGTGGCGGGGTTGAAGATGACGCTTAGCCCCTCCCTCTCGCTGATCTCGTTGGCGATGACGCGCCACTGTTCGATGATGTCCTTGGGTAGTTCCGCCTTCAGATGCTTCCCGTATCGGGAGGCGGCGCACACCATGATGTGGTCGTGCAGGTGGTGGCGGTCGGTGTGTGTGGCGACCACGAACTTGTATTCATCACTGGTGATGCGGTGCGCAAACTCCACACCGAGTTCGTGCACCCGCTCGGGCGTCACGGGGTCATCGGGACTGAAGCTCAGCTTGATGTGGTACGCCAGACGGCTGTTCTTTTGGATGCCTTTGGGTGAGTTCTCGTTGTCTTCGAGCATTGGATCAGCCAGCGCGTCGTAGTCCGTTCCGGTCCGCTCGTAGTTGGAGCTGACCAGTCTTCCGCCGTCGGTCTTGGCGGGGTCGATGATGTACGCCATCGCCCCGTTGGGGCCGCCGAGATTCGATTTCACGGGCTTGCCGAGCTTGACCACGGCCATGCTCACACGTCCTTCCCGGCGGTGCGTTTGTTGGCGAACAGGTCGCCGAGCAGACGCTCGATGCGGTCGAACGACGCGCGGAGCTCGGCCACCTGCTCGGCGGTGATGTGCTCGTTCGCGTTGGCCCAGTGGGCGATCTGGTTGACGTTCACGCCGATGCGGCCGATCTCTCTGGCGAGCGGCTCGGGGTCTGTCAGCGGCCTGATCTCGGTGACGCGGATCTCGCCATCGGTCAGCATTTTGCGTGCGAACACGGTGAACGAACGGTATCTTGTCGTGTACTTGTTCACCTTTTTGTGCAGCGAATTGACGCGTTCCCACTCGTCGGGAGTGAACGTGACGAGCTTCTGCACGGTGCGTCGGCGCTTGTTCGCCCAGCTCATTTCGCACCTCCCGTGGAGGTGTGCGGACGGCACGTCCGTGATGCCGCGAAGCGGTCTGGAGAGCTTGCTCGACCATGGGGTCTGGGTCTCCCGAGCAAGCCGATTCGCGGTGCGAATCGAGTGAACGTATATACGTTCACGTCACTTGCTACTCCCATATCAATTTCATTGATTGGGAGTGATTTCGCACGGCATGATTGCGCAATGCCGTGAAGGATGATCGCGTTCACTCCTTGCTCCTTTCGCCCATGGCCTTGAGGGCACGGCCGGTGTCTTACGCCAATCGTCCGTCGTGGAAACGGCGATGGGTTTGGACACTTGGAGCAGGGAAATGAGAAGGCCCCGCGAAAAAATCGCGGGGCCGGTGGGTCGTTGGTGGCGCGTCATGTCCGTCATGCATACGGGCATGAAAAGGCCCCGGCAGTCTTGGTGACGGTCGGGGCGGATGCGCGTGGGCTTCTAGATGATTTGCATGTCGGAGCGGACGCGTTCCGCGGCGATGTCGATGTCGCCGGGCCATGAGGGCACGCCGAACGCGAGTCGCACGCGGTCGAACGTCTGCGGGTCCTTGAGCGGTTTGAACATGCCGCGGTCGATGTATCGGGACATGTCGAAGATTCCGGTCGCGCCGTCGGAGCAGGTGACCTTGAGCTTGTAGCCGGGCATGGGCTCGCATTGGGTCACTTTGATTGAATAGTCGATGGTCATGTCCGTCGCCTCCTTGTCAGCGTAGCGGGTCGATTCTGAATGGGTGCTCGAGGTTGAAGGCCAGCTCCCAGTCGGCCTCCAGCTCTTCGGCATGCAGCAGCACCCATGCCTCGACCAGTTTGCGCTGCTTGCGCGGGAGGTCTCCCTTGAGCAGGTTGCCATCGAAGGTGAAGGACGCTTCGTGGCCTTGGTATCTGGCGTGGATGTGCGGCGGAACATGGTCGTCCGCGTTCATGGTGATGATGATTCCGAAGAACATGCTGATGACCGGCATGTCCGCCTCCTTGTTTTCGTTGTCTTCCATTCTAGGATATTTTTCTTTTGACCGGATGGTCAAGCGAAAGCGCTAGCGGTGGTAGCGGGTTCCGTCATGAGAACGCGTCGAAACCACGGGTTTCGCTGCGCGGGCGTTGACGGGTTCCGCGGGCCGCTATGATCAAGGCGTCAGCCGGCCGGTCAAAAGAAAATCCTCGGGATGCGCGCGGCATTGGTGCCGTGCTCCGTTTCCCGTCGGCGAGCCGTGGCCTCCGTGCCACGGCGACGCCTTGTCGGGTCCGGGAACGGTTCCCGGCGCGTGGAGTCCAGAGGACGGTAGTCGTCCTCTGGCCGCCGGAGGCGCCGCCCGCGTCATGCGGGCGGCATCGGCCCCGGGGCGTCACTTGGCCGGGAACGGCGATGACGTTTTAGTCTTCGACGCTTGTCCAGTAGAGGCCGTCGTCAGGGATGTCGTCGACCTCGTCCCACATGGCTCGCGCCTGTTCGTCCCACCATGCCGCGTCGGCCCAATGCGCGTCGGCCTCGTCGTATCCGACGCTGCCGTTCGCCAGAGTCGCGTACCGGTCGAAGTCGATGCCCGTCGGGCATATGGCCTCCATCTGTTCGGCGGTCGCATAGTGGAGGCTGTCCAGATTAGGCCTCCTGTCCGGGTTCCAAGTCGTGTGCGGCGAGGTTGGCACGCGCCGTCCCGGCGAGCTCGTCGTGTTTGGCCCGGAACCATTCCTCGGCCCTGTTCTTCTCCTTCATGTCCATGTCTCCTTTCATTCCGCGCGCCCGAACGGTTCGTCGGTGAACCACCAGTCCCTGATGACGAGCATCCACCCGTTCCTTTCGAGCAGCGGGTCGAGGTCGTCGGGCGTGATGATGTCGCCCGCGTGGTTGACCCATACTGTTTTCTCGATGCTGCATGGCGGCCATCCACCGTCGCCGCCCCTGACGGTGTAGCAGTGCCATCCGTCGGGAATGTCGCCCGCGTGGAGACGCACGTCGCTCCACATCGCGTCGATTCGTCCCCCGTCGGTCTCGAAGACGGCGTGCTGCAATTCCATCGGTTCCATCCGCATGGTTCCACTCCTTAGTGTCCCGCCGGCGTTCCTGTTTTCCTTTCGCCGGACATGGGGCAGCCTCGCGGTCCCGCCGCGCGGCGGAGGACGCGTGGGCCGTGCCCGCTTCGGGATAATCGGGCGAAGCCCTCCCGGAGCGGAGCATGGAACACGCAGTTCCGAAGACGCGGGCGCGGGGCTGTGATGATGAACCATGGCCGGCCGACCGTTCCCTTCCAGGCGTCGACGCCTGGAAATCCCGGAAGGGTCGGCGAAGATAGCGCGCGGCCCAGGGCCGCGCTCCGTTTCCGGCGAAGCCAGGATCACAAGCGTGTGATCCTGGCGGAGCCCGACTGTCCAAACCGGCGCGTGTCCAATCGCGTGACCATGGTTCCAGCCGGATCAAAACCGGGAACCGATGAAAACAAGACTGGAAAGGAAACGGACCATGGCATCCGATTACGTGGACGACTTCCTGCGCGACGAACGCGAGTCGTTCAAACGCAAGGAGACGGCGGCGAAGAAGTTCGACAACCGCCTCGACAACTTCCGCAAAAGCGCGCAGGCGCTGCGCGACGCGGCGAGACAATTCGAGGAGGCGTTCCCCGGCATGAGCCGAACAATGATCGCGGACAAGCTGGCGATGACCGGAACGGAGAAGAACATCGCGTTCGACGCGAAGGGCGAACTCGTCGCCGCGCCGGCCGGAAGAAAAACCGTCTCCGCCGAACCCACCGTCGCGCCGGCGGCCGACGCCGCGACGGATCCGGAGACGACCGGATCCGACGTCCAGGAGGCGGACGACGAGCCCGCCCCGCAGGAGCCCGCAGCCGAACCCGACACCTCGGACGACGGACGGCCCGCATGGGCATCCGGCAACTACTGATGATCGGACGTGATGCGAGATGCGACTGATCATCGCCGAGAAGCATTCGGTCGGCCAGGCCATCGCCCAGGCGGTCGGCGGGCACATGGAAAAGCATGACGGCTATGTGCAGGTCGGCGACGACCTGGTCACCTGGGCGCAAGGACACCTCGTCGACCTGGCCGCGCCCGACGAATACAAGAACCACGACTGGGGAAAGTGGAGCCTCGACACGCTGCCCATCGACCCGACACCCGACTGGCAATGGAAGGTCAGCCGGGACAAGGGCGCAGACCGCCAGTACAAGGTCGTCGCAGGACTGATGCGCCGCGGCGACGTCGACATGCTTGTCGACGCATGCGACCCCGACCGTGAGGGCGAGGCCATCTTCCGTCGGATCGTGACGCATGTAGGAGTCTCCAAGCCGATGCGACGCCTATGGGTCGCGAGCCTGGAGGAGGACGCCATCCGCGACGCCCTCGCGTCCATGAAGGACGAGACGGAATACCGGGGGCTCGCCGATTCGGCGATGATCCGCGCGAAGGCCGACTGGCTCATCGGCATGAACGCGTCGCGTGCCTACAGCCTCGTCTACAACGCGAGGTTCACCGTCGGCCGCGTGCAGACGCCCACGCTCGCGATGATCGTGGACCGCGACCGGCAAATCGCCGGCCACGTGGCCCGACCGTACTGGAAGGTCGTCGCCCCGATGGGCGGATGGAAGCTGTCCGGCGAACGTTTGGACAAGCGGGAGGACGCCGAAACCCTGCTGCGGATCGTCAACTCGGACGACTTCGTCTTCTCGATCTTCAAGGCCGACCGCAAACAGCAGCACGACGCGCCGCCCCGCCTGTACGACCTGACCGGATTGCAGAAGGACATGAGCCGGCTGCACGGCCTGACCGCCGCCCGCACCCTGACCGCCTTGCAATCCCTGTATGAGAAAAAACTGGCGACGTATCCGCGCACCGACTCGCAGTACATCACGCACGACGACCTGGACACGCTGCGCGGCCTCACCGAAGGCGACCGCCTCGTCACCGGCTTCATCGAACCGGACGCGAAACCTGAACGGCCACATCTCGAACTGACCGTGAACGACGCGAAGGTGGCCGGCCACACCGCCGTCCTTCCCACCGTGCAGGCCGACAAGGCGGCGCTCGACGAACTCGGCGACGACGAACGCCTCGTGCTCGTCCGTGTTGCTCGCCGCATGTGGGAGGCCGTGGGCGACGACTACGTGCACGACGTGACGAACGTCGTCGCGAACATCGACCCGCATTGGTGCGAAAAGCATCCGGACGAAGGCCGCCTCCTGTCCGAAGGCGAATGCCGTTTCACCAGCCGTTCCGACCAGCCCGTCTCCCTCGGCTGGCACGCCATCGAACATGACGGGCCACAGGAAGATCAGGACGACAATGACGAGACTGCGGGCAACATCATCCCCGCGAACCTCGTCACCGGGGTCTCCATCGCGCCCGTCCCGCAATGCGGCGCGACATTGTCCGAGGGAAAGACGAAACCGCCGAAGCCGTTCAGCGAGGCGACGCTGCTCGCCGCGATGGAACACGCCAGCCGCTGGGTGGAGGACAAGGACCTCAAGGCCGCATTGGACGACGACGAATCCCACTCGGGAGGCATCGGCACCCCGGCCACGCGCGCCGACGTGATCGAGAAGCTGATCCGCACCGGATACGTGGACCGCAAGGGCAAGCAGCTGCGCTCCACGGACCAGGGCCGTTCCCTGATCGACGTGGTCGCCCCGAAGCTCAAGGACGTGGCATTGACCGCCGACATGGAACGACGCCTCTCGGAGGTCGAACACGGACAGGCGGACGCCTCGCAGGTCGAAACGGAGTTCCGCGACCTCGCCGCGCGCATACCGGCCGACGCGCAGACCACCGTCCGGCAGGACCATGTGCAGGCGAAGACGCGGAACACGGAATCGTTCGGCGGCTGCCCGCGCTGCGGCAAGCCCGTCGTCAAAACGGGCAAGGTGTTCCAATGCTCCACCAACCGGCGCGAGAAACAATCCGACGGTACATGGAGGACCACGGAGGGATGCGGCTGGCGCGCCTGGACGACCGTGGCCGGCAAGACCATCACCGACACGACCATGCGCAGGCTGCTCGACGGCCGGAAGGTCGGTCTGAAGGGCTTCACCTCGAGGAAGGGCGGCACGTTTGACGCCGCGCTCGTCATCGACAAGGACAAGGGCGTCGCCTTCGACTTCGGCCAACGCCACCAGGAAAGCATGGACATGGCCCAGAAGCAGTACACGGCACAGACCAACAGCGTGCTCATCCAGCAGCAGATGCTCGACCAGCAGCGCAAGGCCACGGCCGACGATAATCCATCGATGCCGACCGAGTGACGAAACCGGGGCGCAGCCACGGCCGCGTCCCGGGAAACGCCGGGTCCGCCCTGTAGAAAACCTCGATTATACTAAAAGTATAATCACGGTTCGCGCAGGCGGATTCGGCTTTCTTATATCCAGGAGGGGCCATGGCAAAAGAGGATTGGAGCGAGGCCAAGGCGTGGATGCGCGCGACGCGCGAACGCATCGGCATGACCCAGCACGACGCGGCCGTGCTTGCGAACCTCACCGTGGACATGGTCAAGAAATACGAGTCGGAGAAATACCGGATCCAACCATCGGAGAGGATGAGGAAGATGCTTGAACACTATCTCGCCGAGCACAGGCGCGCCGTCGTGGCCATCGTGGAACGGCACAGGGGAGATGAGCGGGCCGTGCTCTCGTTCTCCCGCGTCTCCGACCTGCCCGAGGGGCTGCCCGACTGGGTCCGGGCCGAGGAATCCGTGAAGCGCCGCGCCGCCGCCGTGCGCGAGGCCGCCGTGCTGCTTGAGGCGGAGGGCGTCGCCGTCGACTACACCTACATGCCCGAAGAAACGGAATAGGAGAGGGAAGGAAGGCCGATCATGTTCGGACTCTACATGCTCGCGATATACCTGGGCGTCGCCGTCATCGCCGCCGGCTTCGTCGCACTGCTCGTCGTCGTCGCGCTGGCGGTGGGACTGGTCATGCATCCCATCCGCACGCTCGCCCTCGTGTTCCACAAGCTCGCCGCCCTGTCCGCCGGCCTGGCGTTGATCCTCGCGTTGATCGCCTGGTTCTGGACCGACCATACAAAGCCGGACTTCGTCCCGTGCTTCTGGGGATCCATCGGCGTGATCGTCGCGTCCATCCTTATCCGCGCGTTCGCCGAGTGGATTCTCGAACGGCCCACCAGGGCCGAACGCCGAGCCATGAAACGTGCCGCCGCGCAGGAAACCGGCCGGGTGACGATGCGCATGCCGGTATCGGAAGAAGTGGCCGCGGCGTTCGAATCGACCCGGGACGGCCGGCGCGCCTCCCTATGACATGCAGGCCGCAGGACGGAACGAACCGCGGCTGGAATAATGGACTTTGCAACCGGAACACGAAAAGAGGGACATGATGGCCAATCCCGAGCTATCGCAGCGCATACAGGAACTGCCCGAGGAACTGCTCGGCCTTGAACGCGAGCCGGGAATCGCCGAACGCCTGCGACGAATCGACGCGCTGAAGGACCGTGCCCGCGCACTGGACCCCCTGGACGGCGTCGAGGACATGGCGCTGGCGGATTACGACCGCGACTGGCTGGTGCGCTACACCTACAATTCAAACGCCATAGAGGGATCCACGCTGACCCTGGAGGACACGTCCCTGGTTTTGGAGGGCGAGTTCGTCCCGTCGGATTCGCCGGCACGGTACGTGTTCGCCGCGCGCGGTGTCGCGGACGGCATGGCCTACGTACGCGAATACGCCCGGGAGGGGAGGAGACTGGATGAGGAACTGGTCCGGCGCGTCCATGAGGTGACGGCGCTGGACCTCCAGCCGTTCGCCCGCGGCACGTTCCGCCCCTACGGTTATCTGGCGAGGATCACCGCGACCCGCGTCAAGACCGCCGACCCGCTGGAGATCCGCGACGACCTGCGGGCCCTGATCGACGGGCTGGACGCGAGCGGCGCTCATCCGCTGCTCAGGGCCGCCGGCTTCCATGCGATGTTCGAGAACATCCACCCGTTCATGGACGACAACGGGCGGACCGGCCGCCAGCTGCTTAATTTCATGCTGCTGAAGCACGGCTATCGTCCCGTGGCGATCAAGTATGACGCCAAGCGCGACTATGCCCGCAGTCTGGAGACCTGGCAGGTGGACGGCGATCCCGTGGCGTTCTGTTCTGTGTTCCTCGACTGCGTGGAACAGGAGGAACACGCGTTCATCGATCTGGTCGAGGGATTGCGTCGGAAGCCGGACGCCATTCGCAGCAAAACGGATCTGCTGGACAGATTCGGCGACACGCTGCGGAAGAATCTTGCTCGGCAAGACGGGGATGGCAAGAGTGCCGGGATTGATCGCGAAGGTCCTGGGCGCCATATGAGCCATTAGCCCGAAAGCCTATACTTTGGATATATCGATTTGATGTAGCGAGGAGAACGGGTCATGCCGACTTTGGGGTGGATGGGAAAGAGCAAGGTGGTCGCATACCACCGTCAAGTGCCGTACCGTGTACTCGAACGCATCCCTGAAAAGAGCGTTTTGGATTCGCATGGATCCGATTGCGGCAACATGGTCATCCATGGGGACAATCTTGAAGCGCTCAAGGCCCTGCTGCCCGAATACGAAGGCAAGGTGGATTGCATCTACATCGATCCTCCGTACAACACCGGCAACGAGGGGTGGGTCTACAACGACAACGTGAACGACCCGCGAATCAGAAAATGGCTCGGCCATCTCTTCGGCAAGGGTCGTACGGTAATGGATTCCGAGGGCTGAAAACCGGTTTCGTTATCTCGGTTTTTCGGTATTTACCGGTTCCGGTATCGCGGTATCCAGTCGGTTGAAGGCATTGCCTCGCGCTTCGACCGTGGCTGCCTCACGTGTTTAAGCGTTGCCGCTGTACTTGTTGAAACACTTAGACGTGTGAGGCTGTTCCGTTTGATGCCGGTCTTTACCGGTTTTGGTTTTTCGGTAGGCTCTGTTAGACCAAGGTTGACCTAAGAGGATATATGACAAAAACCCGCTTGTT
>ENA-UAMM01000354-UAMM01000354.1-human-gut-metagenome-genome-assembly--contig:-NODE-354-length-16538-cov-10.569132_pt1 | contig 16538 bp, 8 predicted proteins | sample MGYA00243284_ERZ654499 | MGnify/ENA primary metagenome ERZ654499 (study PRJEB26926, sample SAMN06164397) | human gut metagenome | biome: ENVO:00009003; feature: ENVO:2100002; material: ENVO:00002003... | reverse complement strand
TCTCGTGGGCTCGGAGATGTGTATAAGAGACAGTTCGTGTGCAGGCAGGAGTACGTCCCGGTGGTGATCATCCCGGAGTTCGATTACCTTGTTCTTAGGTATATCTGGGCTGACGAGGACGGCATTGACTTTGACACGGCTACCGGTTTCGATAACACCGGCCTCCCGGACGTTGACGGCAAGCTTGTTGGTTGGAGTAAACAGTACCAGACCACGCAGGAGCGGGTAGGTGATTATCTTATCCACGGTGGTGATAACATGGAATCAGGTAATGAGGCCGCCTTGATCCAGATGGGACCGTTGTTGGATGGCGATAATTACGATAAATTACCTCTTGAGATCAGATGCAGTATATACGGTAACTGGTATGGTGGTCGTGAGAAAGGTGATGTCACTATCAGGTTCACGGCATATAAGGGCGGTTCTATGGAGAAACGTGGATATGATTTTGTCAATATCGGAGGCGAGGAGGTTTATACCGGTGACGCTCCCACTAACGTATCCGCTCATGGTGAGGATAATTGGCAAAATATAAAGACCTTGTATTCTAAGGTAGGCACGATGATCTATAACAAGGAATCTCGTGACTGTATTGTAAGAATAGGTGAATAGATTTTTCTTCATAATATAAACACATCGGCTCTCTTGTTCGTGAGGATAGGAGAGTTTTTTTATTTTTTTCAATCCTTCAATTATGACATATTTGATCTTTTATTGCGTGGGAATAATCTAGCTTTGCCGAAAACTAGTATTATGGTCACATTGAATGATGTAAATAACGAACTCCATGTCCGGTTATATATACTGGAGGTACTTAAGGATTATATAAGAGATGATGATTTCGATGGTCTTGTAGATAAGGCGTTGGATTTTGTCATGGAAGGCGTTTCTATGCCTAAGGCTCCGACCAAGGATACCACCATGAGTGACATATCAAAGAGCGTTTTGGCCTTGGTAGCGGGTGCTGGATTAGATGAGAGGTTAAGCAAAAGCTCTTTAGAGTTAGCTTATGACAGATGTAAGATGAGGTACGTATTCGATCCTCGAAATCGGGATATACACGGTGTAGTCGTAGGTTATTCCAATGACTTTAATAGTCTGGTAGCTGTGTGTGATGAGGGATCGAAGAAAGGAGTGGATAAAGGATCTACTGATTTTGTGGATGTCAATGAGAGATACGTGACTAACGGTTTCTTTTACATATCTGTAGAGGATGCCGATAAGCAATCGAACTACATGGGTAAAAATTTGTAATTGTTGTGTTTTTGTACTTTACACGAGCGTTTAAAAGTATTTAGTTCTCCTCCTGACTTGTGAAAGTCTGGAGGATTTTTTATTTTTGTACGATTTGAATGTTTTGCATAATACGTACTGTTTATTAGAATCCGCCACATAAGTGATTATCTGGTGGATTTATTATATTTGCGAAAAAGATAATGTCGTGCAAAATAACTCTAACATAGCGGTTCCCGACTCCGGGATGAACAGGGATAAGCATCCACAGGATCTATCCCCATCTGAATATAGTTTCGCCTTGAACGCTACCATAGAGGGTGACGATGGAAGCCAGCTTAAGATCCAGAACGAGCCTAGTACCCTTTTATGTAAGCGATTTGATGGCTATAAGGTTATTGGGTATAAGAATGATATAGCTGGTGATAACACTTATTTCTTTCTGGTGAATCCTGATAACAACACCTCTAAGATCACGTTCATGAGGTCATTGGATTATGTCAAGACCGTAGAGGATCAATTAGCGGGATCAGGGAAAGATATTCATCGTATCCTTGGCGAGAGGCTTGAGGAGTCGGATGGTCGTTTCGATGAGATATGTGATTTGATGGAGGTGTTGATAGAGGATGGGACCGATGATCCTTGTCTTAACTTTTCCATTCATCACCCGATCTTCGATATAGAGATCAAGGATGAGAAGTGTGGTAAGGTGATATACTGGACTGATGGATATAACCCCCAGCGATATGTTATGGTTGACAAGGCACTTAATCCGGATGATGATGGTGACTTCTGGTATCATTATCATGGATATAAGACATGTGGGGATGATAAGCCAATAGAGAGGTGTAGGCTGGCTTGCGAGAAGCTACTGGTATTCCCGCTGCTGACGGCCCCATGCGTGGAGCCTGAGGTCGTGGAGTTCGGGGGAAGCTTGCGTGCCGGGACCTACCAGTTCTGCGTGGCGCTGTGCGATGAGTTCGGGATAGAGAAGACTGGATATTGCTCATTGACCAACCCTATCATGATATTCGATCGTCAGGATATAGTCATTCGTGATGGCTTATGGGGCAAATCAACCAACATGGGTATCCGGCTTACTGTATCCAATATAGATAAGCAGGTATCTCATTATAAGATAGGTGTTATACAGAACACGGTTGGGTTTAATGGTGAGCAAAGCCCGGTTCTTGAGTATTTCATAGAAGGTATACATCCGATAACGGAAAGGACCATCTATTACCTTACGGATCAGTATAGCGAGCGTACGACCATGGAGAAGTTATCCAAGGAAATACCGGTATATAAGACAGCCAGAGGCATGACGTCTGTCGGGAATCGTCTTCTTCAATACGGCTTGACCGTGGAGAATGAATGGAATCTTCAACCGGTCGTTAATTTCTTGGGTCATTTCGTTAAATGGCAGACATCGATAGCCACGGAGAATCTATATAAAGACGGTGTGGCTTGCTCTAAATACGCCTCTTTCATGCGTGACGAGGTATATCCGTTGGGTATAAGATTCTTTACCAATACAGGATACAGGACGGCTAGATTCCCGCTTATCCCTCGTCCGGCCACAAGGGAGGAGATGGAGGTTATCGTTGATGAGGACGGCAACTCTGAAGACCTATCAGCGGCTTCGGTATTGGAGAACAACCCGCAGTGCGCCGGGAACAGCCGCCGTTATCTTTGGCAGTTTAAGAATACGGCAAAGATCATAAACGACCCGTCTTGGGGATTTGATGATTTTGGGGGAGAATGCAAGAATCAGCTAGATGTTAAGCAACTCGGATATGTAGAGCGGGAATATGCCACGGTAGGAGAGACCCAATTCGTTATCAACACGATGGGGGAAGATGTTACGGTAGATGATGCTATTGATTATATCGCTGATAATATAGAGAACTTGTGTGATATCATAGAATCTAATGTAGGTATTACTGACGAGTTATGCGCGGCTATATCATTGCCAGAGGATCAAGACGGTATAAAGGCTCCCGATTTCCCTAGTGGATGTGATGATATCGAGAGGATAGAGACCAGGACTATATTGGATAAAAACTCTTTGGTGGATTCTAGGATTGATTTTACATATAAGTTGGCTAGTGATTATACGGAGACAGAGCCTACCACCTTAAGACAAAGTAACGCCGAGTCACAAAGGAAATTTTCTGTATTGTGTGATTTCGATAATTACTCCAGTGGAGGTAAGAATATCATAGATCTGGTTCAAGAATGGCTGGATGGTCAGGATGAGGACAAATTCCCGTCTGATATAGATTCTTCCGCCTTGGTCTTGTGTCAGGATATGTCTAATGTCCGGCAGTTATATGATGAGGGTATATGTACTAATGGGTGTTCGGTAGGTGATCCTTACGTGAATCCTACTATTAATGATGTTCAACTACCCACGTTCCAAGGAGGTAGGTCATTGGGTAAATGTACGTTCTTATTCCAAGGCGATGGGTGGGAAGGCAAGAAGCATACCGAGACTATGCTTGATATATTGATGGATTCAATGAAAAAGTACTTCCCTCAATATGAGAGTCAGTTTGGTATTGAGAACGCCATGTGTCTTTTTGGTGATGGTGATAACTCTAAGTTCAATACCGGCATATCTACTGATTGGGAAGATCGTGTGTCTGTGCAGAATGATATTGACGCCAAGACCAATTGGTTCGGTAGAAGCGACTTGACTTATTTCAAGTTCTATCCACATGTATCCTCATACGCCAGATGGGTGGAGTTGGATTACGAAAAATACGTAAGCGGTTTATCCGATCCTGATAACGGTATTATGTATATAGAGATGATGGGTAACTATAATTATCCGATCGGTGACTCATCATCATACAACAAGGTTCGTATAACATTTTTCTCGGATAAGGAAGGTACCGTGGCTCCTAATCCTTTGGCTAATGATGCCAAGAAAGGTGTTATAGTGAATTACGTGGATCATAAGATATTTATGATGCCAAAGTACTTGTTCTGGAATGATGACAAGACTACTTTCCATAAGATATATGTTTGTATTGAGCCAGCGGTATGTGTGTTCTTCACCGGTTTCGCCATGAGGCAGGACATGAAGGAACTTGCAGGATTCTATACGGCCGGCACCGCCATTTTCCCTGCCCCGTTCTGTTTTGGCATTCGGCCACTGGAGGTGAAATACGTATTCTTCTTTACGAAAGAACTGAAATTAAGGAGATTTGTCACATATGAGGCGAAATGCATCTCATGTGGAGATAAACCCGCTGATTGTGCTCCTAGACCTTATCAGTATGGTGATTTTGGTTATTGGGAATCTATCAATAAGTATCCGGCTAATTTTGAGTTGTATGATTCAAGTAAGATCGGGATATCGTCGGGAGGATCGAAGAGGAAGGATATAATAGATTCTTTGACGAAATACTATGGGTCTCCTAAATCCGTTGAGGGTAAGTCTTACTTCACTGGTAATGGGGATAACGCTGAGTACCCCAATACGTCAACCACATTTTGTCAGAAACCTATACGTCATTACAAGTTCCCGGATAACTCTGTCGCTCCTTTTATGGGTAATCCGTCTCAACTGACCGGTCAATATGGAGTTGACTCCTATATTTATCCTATGGGGGTGATGCTTGATGACGATATCGTTAATGAGTTTCTGGATATAGCGGTAGAGAATGGCCTTATAGATAAGGATAGAAGGGATTCCATAATAGGATATGAGTTGTATAGGGGCGATAGGACATTGGATAAGAGCGTTATCGGTACCGGTCTGGCTTATGATATGTTTAAGTACGATGATCCCGACGGATCGGCTAACCTTTATCCTAATTATCCTTACAATGATTTGTCTGATGATATGTATATCTATAAGGATATTAATCGTGAGAATTTTATAACGCATCCGTTTAACAGGAAGGGTAATATCTGGTATTCATTCTTAAGCCCTGATATTGCCTTCAACAAGCCTGATGCTCCCACTGAGTGCCTTGTTGATGGTTATCAATTAGGTAAATCCTCCGGTATATTCAGGGAGGTGGAGGATCACCCTAAATGGACGATATTAGGAAGTAAGGCTTATAGTATGGCAACGTCATTGGCTACGGTGGAGGCTATGGCTAATTTAATATCCGCTATAGCTGAATATACATATCAATCGGCGTCCCAACAATATGTCGGTGGAGGCGTGTTTTTTTTAGCCAACCCTGTCGGCATAGCGCTGACGGCTATCCGTCTGGCTACAGGTATCGCCAGGGCTACCTCCCAGTCTGTCGTGGATATAGGGAAGTACAGGTATCAGTGGTTAACGGCCTTGATAGATAGGGGACCTAGATGGAATTACGCTTATTATTATACTTCTGTCGCTCATTATAATCTATTTTACCAAAAAACAGGGGCATCAGAGTTGCGTGGATTATCTACGGCTAAGTATATTAAAAGCGGATTGTATCCGGTAACGGATATCTCATCACAAGGGAAAGTAGTAGGCGGTAAGCCTATAGTTGTAAATAATCTCGATCGTGAGCATTCGTTGTTCATGTCATTTGGTATGGATAAGTATATGCTTGAATATCCGGAGTTGGTTTCAAGTTATGATACCAGCCGTATTCAGGATGAGTGTAATATTCGTAACGATGAGGTGGCTGGTATGACGCCTCATTTTATGACACGTGAATCTTTCGTATCCTGCCCCTATATGAGGATAAAGAAATATTCTCCAGCTCAATACGGACAGATAGAGGATATCAGGTGGGTGTCGTTAGGCGGGTGCGGGTTGATGGATGAGGATAAGCGTAAACCTGTTTTTGGAGGTGATGTGTTTATATCCAGATTCTCGCTTAAAAGAAAAATGCCTATGTTTTACTTGACCCAGTTTGGTCAGGGAGATATGATACCATTCCCTTACTACGACTATAGGAATATCGGGTATCCACGTTATTTTGTTAATTATGATACCGGGGAGGATTATCTTAATAAGACTGACACGGATACTGGATCGCTATATTCGTTCCCTAGCCGTAAGAGTGCTTATGAGATGGCTTGCAAGACCGGGGATATGTATCTTAGTGGTCGTTTCTTTCTGTATTTTTACGGCATACCTCAGTTTTTAGTGGAGTCTGAGATTAATTGTAATTTCCGTATAGCTGGACCTGAGCCTTATGAGGGATTCTATCCAGAAGTAGGGGATTATATATCATGGACCCAAGAGCGTAATGTCCCTATATCAAGGGATAATGTGTTTAAGATGAGTCCTGTGTACAAGAATCGTTTTACGCTAGGCGGAAGGTCATTACCAGAGACGTATGATAGCAATTTTTGGGACTGCGCCTACCAAAGACCCAACGGCGTCATATGGAGCACCGCCGACGTTTCAGAGAACGGCATGACCGATCCTTGGCTGTCGTACAAGCCTATGGATTACCATGAGTTCAAGACCTCATTTGGGAAACTCATAAGCATGAAGGGGATAGAGTCGGATCAGATATTAGCCCGCTTCGAGAATCAGGTAGGGTTGTACAACGCCATAGACGTGTTGGCGGAGAGAATATCCCCGGAGAATAGCGAACTAGGGACAGGTGGTCTTTTCGCCTCTCGTGGTATCGAGTATAATAATACGACGTTAGGATATTCCGGGACCCAGAGCCGGGATATGATCAGTTGTGAATTTGGGCATTTTTGGGTCGATTTAAGGCGTGGTCAGGTATTCAAGGTAGATTCTAATGGCAGGAATCTTACGGAGGTCACACCGGGGCTTAGAAACTGGTTTAAGGAGCATCTTCAGATGAAGATCATCCGTAGCCGGATATATAACGCTGATACGGACGCTGAGTTGTCTTATTATGATATCGATAACAAGTTCTTTGGTATAGGGCTATCCATGGGCTGGGACAATCGGTTCAAGAGGGTTCTGATAACCAAGAAAGATTATATACCGGTAGGGAATCCGAGCGAGTACCAATTCCGTGGCGGCCGGTTCTACAGGAACGGGCAGGCGGTGGAGCTACAGGACGCCAGCCATTTCACGGACGTCTCGTTCACCGTTGGATATAACTGCCTGAAGGGTGAGTGGAAATCATATTTATCCTACACCCCTGATTATTATATCGAGCACCAGCATTATTTCCAGTCTGGAAAGAACTACTCAAGTGAAAGTCAGGAGATAGGGTTATGGTCTCATGGATTGACCAACCAATCGTATCAAGTATTTTACGGTAGGCTATATCCGTTCGTTATAGAGGTACCGGTACGTGAGCAGTATGTGAATAAGATCCTCACGAACTACCAATATAGGATGGATGCCAGAAGGTATCAGGATGAGGTTAATTATCAGGTTAGAAGAACAACTGGATTTAATAAGGCATGGTTCTATAACGATACCAACAACAGTGGAGAGCTTAGGATGACCATCGCCGATAAGAACGACATGAGCCAGCGCCTAAGATATCCTATAACTAACGACGATAGCCGTGATATACTGGTGACGGAAGTAGACCAGAAGATCAATATCAACGACTACTTCAACGAGGTTAAGGACGATACTAATAACCTACCGGTATGGGTTAAGGACGTGAACGATATTGGCCGGGAGATCGACCCCAGGGCTGTCGATTATCATCGGAGGTGGCGTGATCGTCTTCGTGGCGATTGGTTCTTGGCAAGGTTCGTGAATGACATTGAGAGCCGGTTCAAGATGATAGTGCGTTGGTTTAGCAATGAGGAGAAAGTTTATTGATTTAGGTGATTATATACAACTTTACACCACAAATGTACCGAATTATTTTTATGTATAAATAATAATCTATATATATATGTCATGAGATTAGTCGAACAACATATAATCAAGCGAAGCTCGGTATATTACAATGAGCTTCAAGACTTGAGGGTATTAATGTTAAGATCGTTGAGGAATCCTATACCTCAAAATGTAGTTTCTTGGATAACGAGCAGATTTGTAAGCATGAGGAATATGCCGGAAGACGCATTAAACGAGGATTGTTCAAAACATCTTCCGGCAATATCATTAACGCCGATATCAATGGTGCTTTTAACATCATCAGAAAATCGGCAAAAGAAGCCTTCGATGTAAGTACCTTACCAGAAGGTAGAGGGTTTTGGTGGAACCCGGTACGGATTTCTGTATAGATATATACCATTTTACGATTTTAGTGTAAAAAGGCATATAATCACCTTGATTTATTAACATATAGGGGAGGGTGTTTATCATTCCCCTTTTATACTTTCAAATGATATCAGTTATGGTTTGATTTCCGTTGAAACTGGTTGATTTTTATCACAATGAATATTGTGATTGACAATTTGTTTTATTTAATATTGAAATACAATAAATTTTAATAATTTGTTTATATGGAAGATTTTCAAGGTAAGTATGATGGTAATCAAATAGACAGCAGGCTTGATAAGGTTAAGGGTATGGTTGGTGCCACGGCGTCCGGGGCTGGCGCTGCGGGATTGGTGCCGGCTCCCGCCGCGGAGAAGCGTACAGCCTTTCTTCGTGGTGACGGCACATGGCAGGATATAGATGTTCATGAGCCGGGCTTCTTGGGCGATAATCTCGATAGCGAGGATGATTTTAGAACTATATTATTTAATTTGGGCTTTGATAAGGAATTTACCCTTACCAAAGCGAAATATGATATAATAGCTTCTAAATGTGAGGTTGATATACCAATTCAATATCTTTTATCCGGAGCATCATCGACGTATGGGGTTGGGGACTTGATATTAATTAAGGATTTATCCGGGAATATTCAAGCTATGTTGCGCTCTGGATGCAATACGGGAGCTGGGGTCATTGTATCTTATCATGTAATGATCAATATATCCAGCGACCTTACCCATACGTCCATTGTCACCAGTCATACCGTACAATCGGTATCTAACCAAACCAAGGACATATCCTTAACGATTGGTGGTGACCCAGTCGGAGATAACAGGGCCATCAACTTCTCTACGGCCGGTACAGGAACCAAGGCTTTGATGGATAATGGGAAATATAAGGAGGTGCAAGCTAGGGGTGATATTGAGAACGCGTTTTTAGATACTGTTTTTCATCTAGCGTCCAATCAACCTTCTACTTTAACCCAAGATCAGTATAATACTATAAAATCGTTGTTTGGTAGTAACCCTACGTCTAATATCAGGATGATAAAACCTAGCGATTCTTTTGTGGAATTGGTAGGTGAACTTCTTATCAATGATTTGATGGTTTTTAATGATCAAAGGAATGATTGTATCACTATTTACATCAGCGGTTCAAATATCATTCTTGGTATGGGACTTATGGATATATCTATTTCTGTTTATCCTAATCTAAGTGTTGGATATATTCATTCTAATTCAAATATTGCTGCATCAGATGGTTCCGAGATAGTTCTTGTAAATTCTTTGAAAAATACTGAAGATGATATAGATTTTGATAATCAACTTCATCTTAAGATGAAAGGTAAGGGTGATAAGGCCTTGATGGATGATGGGACTTATAAGGAGATAGGTTCTTCTGGAGTGGATATCTCAAGTTATATTTTAGAAGGAATTGATTTTAAGAAAAATACTACCAAGGAAGGTTTCGATAAGATAAAAAGCTGTATTATTAATAAACAGCATATGTATGTGTATTATAAAGTCGAAATGGGTGGCGATGTAGCCGCTTTTACAAGTGATGTTATAACTAATTTTTTGTATGGTAATATATCCTTGGTTATGGTTGATTTTTCGAATATTGAGTTGAAACAAGTAGTAATAAATTCGAGTGATTATAATATAACCGTAACAAAAATTTAATGTTATGATTCAAAAAAGGAAGGTTACCAAGAACTCAGGCAAGTGTCCCAAGTCGGGGTGCATAAAGAAAGTAGGAAGTGACTGGAGAGTGGTTAGTAACAAGACTGGAAAGTTATGGCCGGCTAAGTACAGGTCGAGGGATTCGGCTAAGAAAGCTCTAGCGGCTTATCACATGCATTGAAAAGCGTAGGCGGGTAGGTGATATGAGTCATGTACCCGCCTAATGTTTTAATCCGCATCTGATTATACCTATCTTTGTAGAAAACGTTATTTATGGCTAAGAAAGATAAGAAAGAGGAAATCCCTTCATGGATAAAGGATTTGTATAAGGAAGATCTTGATCGTGTTGTAAGAGGTGAGCGTCCCATGTATTTTAGGGGTATGAATGATGGTCCTTTAAAGAACGTATCCCCGGAGTTTGATATCCTTAGTGGAGGAGCTGCTGTTAAGGGTATGAATGGGATAAGAGGTGCGTTGTCCCCGTTGAATAATGGCATGGGTAATTATAATTTCAGCATTAGGGGTATAAATAAGAAGATAGGCGAGCTGGTTGATGAGGCGGGATTGTATTTGCCTGAGAAATTAAGACCTATATATCAGACTGTGGTGGACGCTATGTCGAGATCCAAAGATAAGGGGTTAGGTTATATCACGCAGCCGTTGGCTAACGCCCTGTACCCTGCGGACGAGCGACGGAACCGGCGTCTAGACGGGGAGCATCCCGTTGGTTATGTGGATGCCATAGACGGCATATGGCCTAGGGAGAAATATGGGTTATGGGGAGAGAAAATTGAGCGGAAAGCCGAAGGAGGTCCTACTGGTAATGATCCTATGTATGTAAGACAAGATGTATCTGATAGAGCTTTGTATTTAAAAGACATCATAGGTAACGCCGTAAGAAGGAGGTTGTATAAGAATGTAACGCCTGATGTGGTAGCCTCAAATGCCAGTCTTCCCGATAAGGTTAAGGAATTTATATACGGAAGAAATGGCAAAGCTAATGTTGATGAATATAGCGAACAGCTATGGGGTAGATTCTTATCCCAACCTAATAGTCTTGACGGAAATAGCAAGGAAATAAGAATCCCCGATAATATTATTGCTGATATCGAGAGGATGTTTAATCGTGACACTAAGGATGAGATAAATAGGTTAGATAAGAAGATTCGTGATACGGAGCGAGAAATATATGGTTCCGATAAGCCGGTTACAGATGATGCTTATGGTAGGCTGGAGTTTTTGAAAAAGTCTAGAGAATGGGTAGATATCTTTGAGAAGAATCGTAATTCTGTAAGATCCGGAAAGCCTACGGTTTTTTCTGAGTACGATTTTTATCCCGAAGCTGCTGGTGAGCTTACCCCGTTATCAGGGTTTGGTAATTTTACAATTTATAGACGTCCGGATGGAAGGTTAGGCGTTTACGATGTATATGATTTTTATAGTAATGATCAAGAGTTCCCGATTAATATAGCTACCAAGGTATTAGATGCTATAGGTGATAAGTTTGAGGAGAGAGGCTCTTTCAAGGATTATAATCCTGCTCCAGAGAGTGGTAGGGATGCTCTTATTCGTAACGCTATTATGTCTAAGAATAAGTTGGAGGACAAGGCTGAAGGAGGTCGTATAAATACAGGGAGCGATTATGGTTCTGGAAAGTATGTGATTGATCCTCGTAGATCAGAGAATAATAAGATGGCTGTATATGATGAGATATGGGATTATCTGACAGAAAAGAAGGGGATACCACAAACGCAAGCTATCGGCATCCTGTCGAACATCGCCGCCGAGTCCGGAGGGGACACCGAAGCCCTAGGCGCCGCCGGTGACTTTGGTATCCAGCAATGGCTTGGACCGAGGAAGAAAGAGCTACAGCGTAGGTATGGTAAGAAACCGACATTGACCCAACAACTGGATTATCTTGTGGATGAGTATCAAGGTCGTGTACCGGGGCTAGGATGGAGCTACATGAACCAAGGCAAGTTCTTTGATAAGGACGCTCAAGGCAATATATATAATTACTATATGTATTCGAAGGCTGATTTTGATAACGCCACGAATTATAAGGACGCTACCGTGGCATGGAATCAAGGATACGGAAGACCCCTTGGATCGACATTAAGAAACGAGAAGCGGTTTGAGTTCGCCGATATGTTCTCCAACAGATACGGTGTCCCGGAGAACGAGCCAATGAGATACGAGTTCGGGCAGCGGGATTCTGGTACGGGAGACGGAGGCCAGCAGCCCGTGCCTGAGACGGTAGCCCCCGCCGCTCCTTCTTTGGCTTCCCATCCTGCCATGGATAGCTGGTGGGAGAAGGAAGGTCAAGACCTGTTATATAAGATGCTAGCTCAATCCGGCGCTAACAAGAAAGCTATAGAGGACATCGCTAATAATATTAAGAATGATCCTCAATCAGAGGCGCAGATAGCGGAGGCCGAGCGTATGCGTAAGGAACAGGCGAAAAGGCAGTTGGTGCTTAATATGATACCGGGATTAAGTCTTAATATAAAGGGTATGAGCAGAACACAGAATTAATACTATATTTGTGAAGTAATTAAACGTTTTAGATATGAAAAGATTGTTGTTTTTATTTGCTATGTTATTGACGCCATTCGCTTTGATGGCGCAAGAGGTAATCCCATCAGAAGGGTCTATTACTATTGATCTGACTACCTTTACCGGTATTATGGCTTTCGTCACGATGTCAGTCACTCAGCTAGCTAAGGTAGTGCCGTATATCGACACCCATAAGTGGGCTAAGATTTTATCGGCTGTGGCTATTGGGATGTTGACATGTATCTTGGCTTGGTTCCTTCAGGTATCCCCGTTGTTGGTAGGTAGTGAATGGTGGGAAGCTCTGTTGTATGGGGTGGCAGTCGGGCTTAGCGCTGCTGGATTCTATGACCTAGTGAAAGCAATAGGTTCGTTATTTGTAAAAAGGATCTAGTTACTGTAACTATCTTGCGATGAATTAAAATTACAAGGTATTATTATCTGTAATATAGTTAATTATATTTTGTAATTATATTAGTATTATTTATATTTGTGCGCCTATCTACTCATCACGAGCGGATAGGCGCATTTATTAATTTAAAACGTTTGGTAAAGTTATGAAAAGTAATTTGATTTTGTCATCAGAGAGTAGGGAATTGTTAGGTAGAAACATTTCTGTTATGTCCAAGGACGGATTTGTATGCATAACTGAAGTAATGGAGGCGTTGAACGAGAAACGCAAGTCTATTGGGCTGGAGGCGAGAAGACTCGACCACCTGTTTGCTACTAATGGATTTCAGGAGAAAATGAAATCTCTAGTTAAAGAGCTAAGTGCCAACAATATATGTACAGTAATGAAAAGTACTGTACAAAAAGAGGTATTGAAAATAGGTAAGATGACGGATCTTAAAAAATACGGTATGGCTTATCGCAAGGGAAAAGGAGAGGGGCAAAAATGGTATATTAATCCATATTTCTTTGTCATGATAGCCTTGGAGTTGGATCCGGAGATATACGCCAAGGTGATAATATGGTTGCATGATGGATTCATAGAGGACAGGAATGCCGCTGGCGAGGCTTATATCAAGATGAGTTCGGCCGTCGCCAGGTTGGTTAGCGACAAGAGTCAGTTGTCTGATAAGATATCAAGGGTAGCTAAGGCTATTAATTTTATCGTCTTTAACAAGCATGAGAGTGGGATAAGGAGTACGGCTACAAAGAATCAGTTAAACGACATAGTAGCTGTAGAGAATGTTATCACCGGGGTTATAGATGGTGGTTTTATAGATACTTATGATAAACTTATAGATTATCTTGGTCATGAGTGGAAAAAGAAATGGGGTAATCCTGTTATGTCTTTAAAGGATTAGTATTAAAGAGACTCATCATTGTCAAATGGTGAGTCTGTATTTTTTTTAAACTATCTTTGTATCAGAACGAAATAATTTGATATATGGGAAAGTATGTAATTAAAAGGAAGATACCTAAATATCAAGATGCTGGGGAAGTTGATCCTGTCATGCCCGGTAATGTTGTTGGTCTTCAGGGTCTTGGGGTGGAACCTCTGGTTTCGTCTACCCGGATAGGATTTGATATTCAGCAGCCTGATATTAATACCATTGATACAAGTGATTTGAACGCTATCGTTGACAGCAATAAGAAGGTTGACAAGTCTGGCAGTACGGATGTTTTTGACTTTACCACCATACCTTATTATGGCGCTGATGATATAGGGTCTAGATTCACTCAGATGGGTCGTGGTATAGGGCGTATGAGAAGCGAGGGATATGGTGATTTATCCACTGGGGCTAAAACAGCTAATACGATAACTACCATAGCCTCAGGAATTGGTGGTATCATGGGATTGGCTCGTAACGTGGTTTCTGGGATAGCGTCTGAGAAAGGTGCTCGTACCAATATCAGGTTGGCTCAGGAGCGTGAGGCTAGGCAAAGAAGACAATCCCAGATGCAGTATAAGGATGGTGGGGGTGTTTATCTAGGACCTAATAATAGGTTCGATAGCGGAAGCCTTACCGGTGAGTACCTGTATCCGTTACCTAAGTCGATGGAAGATCAAGCCAACGTAGAGGTCGAGAAGGGTGAGTACGTGACGCAGCCCGGAGAGGCGCCGATGGAGGCTATGGGGCAGAAGCACGCCGATGGTGGAACCCCCGTTTCCTTGGAGCAGGGAACGAAGGTTATTACCGACGACACAACCATAGAGCCGGATTTCGCTAAATACATCAGAGATACGTATGGGATCAAAGCCACGCCTAAGGATACGTATGCTACGTTAATGGACAGGTATAAGGCTAAGATCGGTCTTAAATCGGCTTACGATGATCAGAAAAAGGCGCTGGAGAAGCTGAAGAAAAACGATAAGATAGATGACGAGAATACAAGGCGTTTAAACGCCTCCGTATTATCTAAGGCTATAAATGATAGCAACGATACCGTTAATGGCTTAGAGGGAAGATTTACGGACTTCGCTAATGTCATATACAAGGAGCAGGAAGACCGGAAGATGAAGAAGGATGAGGATACTTATTTTGCCAAGGGAGGCGAGATAGATAATATCATATCCAGATCCATGAAAGAATATGGTCTTACAGAAGATGATGTAGCTGAGGCTAAGAAAGAGCTGCTTAAGAAAGTAGCTGGTATTCGTCAGAAGATGGAGATAGGAGGCACGTCTTTGTTCGGTCGTAAATTAACTTTCCGCCCGATCGAGAATAGGTTCAACAATGATCCTAACTATTTCGGTTATCAGCGCCAAGGAACTGATGGCTCTTATGGAGGTATTAATACGGATGAGAGGTTGAATTATTATAAGACATTCAATCCGGTCGCTTACGATGCTTATATGGGAGCTTCAGAGGGCACTAGGGCTAGGGCGTTGCAAGACGCTATCTACGGTCAGACAAGTAGCTGGATGGGCTTGGCTACGGCTGAGAACCCGATCATCGCCAACGCCGAGGCGCTTCGGGATTACACGACGCTCGTTTCCTTTGGCGGTGAGGATAGTCAAGGTAATTACCCGGAAGACAAGAAAGCCGCATATCATGATAGGATGAGAGACAATAAATTAGGTTTGTTTACCACATCTCGCCCTATGATCGGTCTAGACGTTGTTACAGAGGAACAACATAAGGCTCTTAACGATGCCGGTATCACCCATTTTAGCCAACTGTTCTCTGATAAGAACAAGGATGTCGTTAATAAGATACTTGGCGAGGATATGCTTAAGATGCAGGCATTGAGATCCATGAAGGGAATGGAAGGTCTTGATTTTATACTTGACCCTCATAAGGTGGCTCCCGGTCCTATGGATATAGGTGATGTGGAGAATCCTGATGTTAAGCTGGATATGCCTGAACTTATTGATGCTAGTACCCTTCCTAAGACGAATACCAATACAAATACAGATAAGTCGGATAACAATAGGGGAGGAAGAAATATAGTAGGTGGTGGTCTTGATTTTCCTGAGGTGTTCAGGATGACTCCGGGATCTGTGACAACGGAAGGTCTGGAAAGGCATTACGCTCCTACCGTGGATCCGGTGTTGAGATCGGCTGATCAGTATATGGTTGAGGCTAATCGTGCTTTCCAATCACAATTGGATCAGATGGGTAATGTCCCGGATTCCCAGAGAGGGGCTTTATCTTCCAATTTACAGGCTATCATGAGTTCCAATATAGGTAAGTATATAAATGAGGTAGAACAAGGGAATGTGGCTCAAAGAACTTGGGCTGATAATATAAACGCTCGTACTTGGGCTGACACGTATGATAAGAATATAGCCCAACGTCAGGCTTATCAACAACGGATATTGCAGGGGTTGGCTATTAATGACGAGAACTGGGCTAGGTATTTCGATAGCGTGAATGACGAGATCCAGCAGAAGTGGAATACGGCTACGACCATGAATACATTAAGGTCTATATTCGGGGATGTAAAGATCGGTCCTAATGGGCAGCTGATCGCTGATCCTCAAGGAGATATATTAAGTTACAGGA
>ENA-UAMM01000294-UAMM01000294.1-human-gut-metagenome-genome-assembly--contig:-NODE-294-length-17642-cov-11.747427_pt1 | contig 17642 bp, 11 predicted proteins | sample MGYA00243284_ERZ654499 | MGnify/ENA primary metagenome ERZ654499 (study PRJEB26926, sample SAMN06164397) | human gut metagenome | biome: ENVO:00009003; feature: ENVO:2100002; material: ENVO:00002003... | reverse complement strand
GCGGGAGGAACAAGGTGCGGGTAAAACTGTTTTCGGTTTTGCCGCTGTATAAGATACGGCAAAAAGGGAACCGCAGAGTGCATTATCTGTTCGGCGCACTGCCGGTATGGGCGGCGGGAGAGCGGGAAACTGCGGCGGGGGCTGTATCGGATGCGGGTGCGGGTACTGTGGCGGCGCGAGGGGGAATACCGGAGGCGGCGGTTGTATCGGATGCGGGGGCGGAAGAACCCGAAATGGGGAACGTGGGAGAAGCAGACGCCGGAAAAACAGTGTTAGGAAAGTCGGCAGCAATGTTTTGACAGGTTTCCGGGGCGTGGGCGCATAGATATGCCAGCAGTTCGGCACGGTTTTCCTCTATCGGCAGTTTGTCGGTAAAGGTGCGGCGCTTAAGAAACTGGTTATGGTAATCGCGGATAAGGGTCAGCGGATAAGAATTGGGGTCGGGTGATGCCGAAGCGGAAGCCCGGGTTGCCGATGTCGGTTTTGGGGCAGCGGAATCGGGGGACAGTGCGGCAGCGGAATCGGGGGACAGTGCGGCAGCGGAATCGGGGCGCAACGGAGCGGCGGACGTTGCTTTGCGGGCAGGGGATGCGCTCGGGAAGTCCGGAATGTAGCTGTCCCATTTATAACCGAGGTTTTGCAGAAACGGCGTCAGCCTTATTTCGTATTCCGTGATATACAGCGAGTGGTCGGGTTGCGCTTTGACTCCGTTGAGGAAGGCGGTGAAGCTTTTGGACATGATGACGGGGCGGCGAAATACCAAGAAATAACTTTGCAAATGCGGGTTAAATCTCTGGTTTTGCGTGTTTCCCCAGAAGTCCAATTCTGAACGGGAGCGCATTTGGTTAAACATGGGGCGGAAAGTTTGCAGCGGGGCGTAGGCGGAATCGTTGGCAAAAATCAGTTCGTCGGCGTGTCGGAGCAGGTTTTTGGCTTTCAGCCAGTTATAGCCGCGCTTGTATGACCCCCAGTCGTATTCGCCGTGACGTTGGTATTCGCCGTGAATGACATACGGGGCGACTTGTTTCTGCGCTTCAGGCGAAAGAGGGGAATCCGTTATGTAAACTATGCCGTCAGTTATGGCTTTTAAGCCGCTGAGATAACGCAAAACATACGGCGCAACGCTGCCGTCGGCGCTGTATCCGGCAAAAACGGCGTAGCGGCGCGGGCGTTCGGCAAGATAAAAAAACGCAGCGGCAGTTAAAGCAATGAGCAACAGCAGGGTCAGCAGGCTGCGGCGTTCGCCGGAGCGTTTCAGGCGCGGGCGCGAGAGGATTGCAGCCAGGCTGTGCAGGCGGATTTTTGAGATATTCGGCGTTGTTTTCATCAGCGATCCTCCTTCAGATAAGGGGAATTGATTTTTTGCAAATGTTGCAGCAAGCGGGCATAAGCGCCCGGAACATGTTTTTTCAGCCAGGCGAAGACAAGGCGGCGCGGTTCCTGTACGTTCAGGCGGGAGGTAAAGGTGCGCATTTTTAAGAACGGGGCGTGATATTTGCCAAGCAGGGGCAACGGATAGCAGTTTTTGTCGTTTAGCGGCAGCCAGGAGAGTTTTTCGTAGGGAATGTAGGCGGCAGATGTAAAGCCGAGGCCGGCAAAATAGGCGGTGAAGGGAACTTCATAACGCGCGGCGACGGTCAGGCCGTCTTTTTCGGGGCGGACGGCGTTAAGATAGGCGGCGAATTCCGAAGTGTTGTATACTTGCGGCGCAATAATGAGGAAGTAGCTTTGCAGATGGTAAATTCCGTCAGCATTGGCAGTGATGCCGAAAATATCGGCGCCGGCAGTTTGGGACGCTTGCAGGACGGGGCGCAGCGAGGGGGCAACGAGCAGGGAGGAATCGTTGGCGAGGATTAAGAGGGGGGCAGTGGCTTGGGGGGCGGTTGAGCCAGCTTGGACGGAGGAGGGCGGTTGGGAGGCAGACGCGGTATGAGGCACCGGGGCAGAGGAGGAAAGGGAGGCTGCGGCGGCTGTATCGGATGCGGGGGCTGGTACTATGGCGGCGCGAGGGGGAATACCGGAGGCTGCGGCTGGCCGGGAGGGGAGGGCGTTTTGCCGTTTCAGCCACGCAAAACCGCGTTTGTACGAGCCCCAGTCATATTCGCCGTGGCGGCGGGCTATCAGGTGATTGACATACGGACGGAGTTTGGCGATTTCGCTTTCGGGTATCGGATTGTCGGTTACATAGACGATATTGGGTGCGATTTCCTTTAAGGCGCGCAGATAGTCAATGACATAATCGGAAACGGTGCCGTCGGCAGAATAGGCGGCAAACACCGCGCAGTTCTTTCCGGCGGCGAGGGGGGACAGGGTTTGTTCAACGTCTGCGGGGGCTGAGGCTGTGCTGCGGGCGGCAGGCGCCTTACGGCTGCCTGCGTACAGCGTAAGGACGGCGAGCATGAGCGCAATTGCGGCGATAGCGAGAACGGCGATATAAACCGGACGGCGGCGCATGGTTGTCTCCTTTAAAAAAAATCCCCGCAAGCTCCGGTAGAGCTTACGAGGGATATTATAGCGCGGGAAAAAATTATTCCGCAACCAAAACCTGACGGCGGCTGTGCATAGCTTCTTCAATAAAGGCAATCTGCTCTTCTACCATCGGGTTGCCGGCAAATTTTTCTTTGGCTTTTTGAACGCGCTCTTCAAACGTGCCGTCATTGGATTTGAAAATATACATATAAGCGCGGGTAACGGATTTGATGGTATGTTCGTCGCAGCCGCTGCGTTTGAGGCCGATGACGTTCAGGCCGCGCAGTTTGCCGCGGTCGCCGGTTACCATCGCGAACGGGATGACGTCGCGCCCGATGCCGGTCATGCCGCCTATCATCGCCTTGCGCCCGATACGGCAGAACTGGTGAACCGCCGAGTTGCCGCCGAGGATGACGCCGTCGCCCAGACGGACGTGCCCGCCGATGACCGCATTGTTGGTCATGATGACATTGTCGCCGACGACGCAGTCGTGCGCAATGTGCGAGTTAACCATAAACATGCCGTTGCTGCCGACGCGGGTGGTCAGTTTTTCCGGTTCTTCACCCGCAACCGGGGTCTGGCCTTTTGGGGTGCCGGCGTGCATGGTTACGTTTTCGCGGATGACGTTGTGCGAACCGATTATCAGCCGCGCGCCGGGCTGGAATTCGTTGCCGTGATCCTGCGGGCCGCCGCCGAGGCAGGCGCCGGGGAAAATGACATTGCCTTCGCCGAGGGTGGTGTCGCCCAAAACGGTTACGCGGGCGATGAGCTTGTTTCCGGCAGCGATTTTGGCTTGGCCTGAAATATAGCAGAAGGGGCCGATTTCGGCAGACGGGTCGATTTGGGCGCCGGTTTCAACCACAGCGGAAGGGTGTATCATCTTTTTTCTCCATAAAAAATTGCAACTGTCAGGAAGGGTAACAGAAAGCAGGGCAGATGTAAAGCGGAAATTTCGGCGGCGGGCAGGGCGGGCGGTCACAAAATATTACGGATTGTTGCCGGGAGAGATGGGCGGCGAGCAGCGGAACGGGAAACCGGGAATGAGGTGCGGCGGAATACGGGACGGGGAATGAGGTGCGGCGGAATACGGGACGAGGAACCGGGACGGGAGGAGAGAATGGCAGAACATGGTCTGCCCGATGCAGAACAGGGGCGGGGGACTGAAACGGGAGGAGAGAGGCACTATCAGCAGGGAGAAATTTCGTTAAACCGTTCATGTTTCCAATCTATCTGGCGTTTGACTATTTTTGCCGGGTTTCCGGCGATAATGACGTTTTCTTCGTTGAAACGGGATGTTACATTGCTACACCAGCCGACGATTGAATGCGACGGAATCTGCGTGTTTTTGGCAATATAAACATTGCGTCCTATCCAAACATGGTCGCCGACGGTTACGGAGCGGCCGCGGTTTAGCGGAGTTCCGGAGAGATCGGTTACAGTGTGCGTATCTGTGCACCAGAGGACGATATCCCAAGACAATAAACAGTCTTTTCCGATGGTTACAGACGAGTTATGTTCGTAAAGGACGATTTCTGCTCCGTTTATCTGGGTGTTTTCTCCGACAGATACGGTGCAATTGCAGCTTGGGGACAAAGAATCGCCGATGTTTATTTTGAGGTTAATGTAATTTTCCGTATTCAGGCTGATTTTGTTGTTATCCCCATAAATCTTGATTTTGATGACATTATTGAGATTGCTGTTTTCCGGAAGGGTTACGATGTTGTTTTTGCCTTTGATTTCCAGACAGAATATGCCGTTATGGGGAATACTTACGGTGTTGCAGGTCAGGTCGGCTTTGATTTTTGACTGGCGGCGCTTTTTTATTTTTTTGCGAAATTCTTTCCATATGTCAGGCAGTTTCATTGCATATCCTTTGGTGCTGAATTTAAACGTTCGTTTTAATTTATATACTTTCGTTTTGCCTAAATGACTATTCCGGCGGTGAAAATATCCCCTGTTTTTTGGTGAAAAAAAACGAACCATTTTTTTCAGCAGTATGTACGAAAAAGCGGAAGATGGGGTACCGGATATGCAGTTTGAATGCGACGATGAGCGGTATGAATGGGCGGCGGGATACGGAGCTGGGAACAGGGAATGAGGTGCAGTCTGGATACGGAACGGGGAACGGGGAATGAGGTGCGGCGGAATACGGGACGAGGAACCGGGACGGGAGGAGAGAATGGCAGAACATGGTCTGCCCGATGCAGAACAGGGGCGGGGGACTGAAATGGGAAAACAAAAAGCCCGCACAGCAGCAGAACCGGCAGGGAACAGTGCCGGGCGGCCGGCGGGACTGTTGTCGGGCTTTGAGGTAGCGTGCCTAAAGTGCCAGTTTTATGCGGCGCAGGGTTTCTTCCCTGCCCAGAACCGCGGCAATTTCGCTGGCGCCGCCGGGGGTTGTTTCCAACCCGGTCAGGGCGATGCGTACCGGATACAGAACCTGTCCGTTTTTCAGCCCGTTGGCGGCGGCGACCGCTTTCAGGCATTCAAACAGGCTCTCGTTATTCCAGCCGTCCGCACTCAGGCTTTCCAGTGCCGGGAGCGCGAGCTGCAGCGATTTTTTGGCGATTTCAGGGTCGGTCTTCATCTTCTTGTTGTTAAACAGTTCTTCGCCGTAAGCGGGCAGGGTTTCAATGAAGCCGGCGGTTTCGGCGATGTCATTCAGGGTTTCGACACGCGGCTGAAGGACTTTGGACAGCTCTTCGCGGTTGATGCTGCGGGTGATGAATTTGTCATATTCTTTGCAGGCGAGGGCGTGGAATTCCGCAAACGGCAGGGCACGGATATAGCAGCCGTTCATCCAGCGCAGTTTAGCGATGTCAAAAATCGCCGGGGATTTGTTCAGCCGTTCGGCGTCAAATACCTGTTCCAGCTCGGCGAGCGAAAAGATTTCCTGTTCGGTGCCGGGGTTCCAGCCCAAGAGCGCAATATAATTCAGAATCGCAGCGGGCAGGTAGCCTTTGGCGACCAAATCCTGGAACGACGCATCGCCGTTGCGCTTGGAGAGTTTGTGCTGCGCGTCTTTCATTACCTGCGCGACGTGAACGTAAATCGGCGGCGTCCATCCAAAAGCTTCGTAAATCAGGTTATATTTCGGGGTGGATGAAATATATTCGTTTCCGCGGACGACGTGGGTAATCGCCATCAGATGGTCATCAATGACGTTGGCGAAGTTATAAGTCGGGAAGCCGTCGGACTTCAGCAATACGCCTTCGTCCAGTTCGTCATAGTCGATTTCAATATCGCCGTAAACGACGTCGTGGAACATTGCCTTGCCTTTGCGGTTGATGTTCTGGCGGACGACATAGGGTTCGCCGGCGGCAACACGGGCTTTGGCCTCTTCCAGCGGAATGCGCTTGCAGGGGTCTTTGAACTTGGCGCCGAGGACGGTTTCTTCTTCGTCGTCATCGTGTTCGGTCTTGGCGCAGAAGCAATAGTGCGCGCCGCCGAGTTCCACCAGCTTGTGAGCGTATTCCTGATACAGCGGCAGGCGTTCGGACTGGATATACGGACCGTATTCGCCGCCGATGTCCGGGCCTTCGTCCCAGTTCATGCCGACGGTCTTGAGCGTGTTGTATATGATTTCGGTTGCGCCTTCGACATAGCGTTTCTGGTCGGTGTCTTCAATGCGCAAAATAAAACTGCCGCCGGAAGATTTGGCGATAAGGTATTCATATAACGCGGTTCTCAGGTTGCCGATGTGCATATAGCCGGTCGGGCTCGGGGCAAAGCGGGTTCTTGCTTTCATTGTGGTAAAACTCCTTTAAGTGTATTTGGAAAGGCGCGTCCTGCCAGCGGGCGCGGCGCATTTATGACAGGTGTAGCGCAGGGGCGGAAGAAAATCAAGCATTTTTTTGCGGCGGGGGACAGAGGCGGCGGAGGGGGAGAGTGGAAGAGTGGAAGAGAGTGGATATTGGAGGCAGCAGCGCATAGAACGAGAGCAAGCAATAGACAAAATATTTGACATTCCCGGCGGGCGGTGTTATGGTGGCGGCAATTAGCAATTATTATTCACATTATTAAATCTTAGAGTTATGAACAAGTTTAGCTGTTATCTGCTTTCGTGGAAAGCTGCTGTATTGCGGAAATTTACGCCGCGGGTTGTTATTGAACGGTATTGTCTGAAATCTGTCCCTGATGCGGCTCTGTACCTTCCGGGGAAGGAAGCCGAACTTCGGGTTATCGACAGCGTTGAACCGGGGTATAAACAATGGCAGTTTTTGAAAGCCCGGGTCTGGAGCGCCGATACACGTCAGGAGCTTTACAAACGCGGGCTGTGGGGTGCGCTCGGCGTGCAAAACCGCTGGGAGTTCGAATATCTGCTGAAACATACGCAGCCGGTCGCCTATCTTAACGGGCCGGGCAGCGATTTTCGGCGGACGGCATCGTTTGAGCCGATTATTGAAGCGCTGCGGAAAAATGCGCTCTGGGTTATGCTGATGGCCCGCGAATATCCGCAGATTGCCGAGAATTTGGGGGCGGCGGTGCTGGAACACGAACTGCCGAAGAATGTTTATGAAACGATGACCGACGTCCTGACGCGGAAAATTCCCGGACAGGCGGCTGCTTTTGTGGCGCGTTTGGAGCCGCAATCGCCGTATTTTGAATATGGCTTTGTGGAAATCTGGCGAGCCGGAGGCAATCTGGCGCCGCTGATGAAGGCGCTCTTTTCCGGCAGGGACGATTTGTACCAGATTGTGAAAACGCGGTCGGCGGCAAAGCCCGAGCTTAATGTGCTGAGCGCCGTGTTTCAGTATCTGCTGAAACAGCTGCAGAATGCGGGACATACCGGGCGCTGGGAACGGGAATTCCAAGACTGGCTTGGCATTCTGGAAACGTATGCCCAAAGTCCGGAGTGTCATCTGACGTGGCTGCTGCGGCTGCGGAGCGGTTTGAGCCGGGGGCGGTATCCGGAACTGTATGACGGCGTAACGCGGCTGACGGAAACCTACGCGCCGAATCTGCTTAATCCGGCAAACCGGATGATTGCAATGTGGGAAGGGCAGGACTGGCCCTGACGCAACAATGAGCGGAAGCGGGCAGAACGTTCAAGCTGCGGTGTTGCGACAGCGAGCAAGACATTCCTGTTCCGGTGTTGCGACAGCGGGCAGAATATTCCTGTTTCGGTATTGCGGCAGCAGGCAGAATATTCCTGTTCCGGTGTTGCGGAGGCAAATGAGCCGGGTGGCTTTGATGCCGTACGGTAACGGGCGGCGCGGCGAAACGGCAAATTAAAAGGGAGGCTTTGTGCGCCTCCCTTTTTGCTGTCAGGAACATCAGCCGACAGTCGGAATTTTATACTCAGAGCAGGGCAAGCGCCAGATACAGCAGCCCGACGGTACCCATAAACAAAAAGTACCAGCAGCTCAGGTTGAGGGCGCGCTCTTCGTGCTCGTCGTCGTTATAACGGGCGGGGCCGTAATTGTTCTTTTCGGCATCGCCGCGGTAAAACAGCGTCATAATCAGGAACTTCAGCCCGTAAAAACCGACGCCGTACAGGATTGTAACAAAGCAGATGCTCAGCAGCATAATCGTATAGGCAAAGTCGGTATTGGCGAGCGAGGCGACGGTCAGGTTTATCATGCTCAGGACGACGACGCCCATAAACACCGGTTCGAGATAATTGCGCCAGGCGAGGCGGTTCAGGTCGTGCATACGGCGGATGAGCAGCGAGCCGACAGGGAACAGCGGCAGCAGGATGACGAGGTAGAACAGGGTTTCCGCCGCGAGGATGTAATTTTCAATTTTGGGGAGAGAGTAGCCCATGTCATTGGCGGCGCGCAGAAAACGCGGCGACAGGATATAGCTGCATTTGAGCTGAATGATGACCGTCAGCACGCTGTTGACGAGCAGGAACGTCCAGAGCTCGAAACGCGACGAGCGGCCGCGCAGGGTGAAGGTCTTTTTCCAGCCGTCGAGCCAGATGCGCAGGAGGTTGTCGGGCGACAAAATCGGCTTGCGGGCGCGTTCGTGGGCTTTTGAGGTGCCGGAAGAAACGGCGGACTGAGCCGGAGAAGAGGCGGTCAGCGGCGCTTGCGGTTTAGCGGGCGTTGCGGCTGTTTGAGAGGCAGCAGAGGCTTGAGCCGCGGCTTTTGGGGCAGCGTCGCGCGCTTTTTTGACGGCGGGGCGGGCTGCGGTCTGAGATACGGCGGCCTTTTTGTCGGTGCGCCGGGCCGGGGCGTCTGACCGGACGCCGGAGAGTGCAGTTTTTGAAGTACGTTGGTTTTTTGCGGCGGATTTGGGAGCCATAATGTTTTCTCCTGCAATTGATTTGCATTCAGAATAGCGGTGCCGGGTTAATATTTGGTAAAGGCCGGGAAGGGAAAGGCGTCTTAAAGTTTTAACATATAGCTTAAAAAAGTGCTTGCAAAAAGAACAAAAGTGGTATATCAAGATTTTTCGGAGCGGGGAGCGCGGAATTGTCCGGCATGGGCGAACCGAGGAAAGAAAAGGCCGGAACCGGCAGCGGCGAACCGGCGCAGGCGCACAGGGCTGACTGAAACGGAGGACACCGGGGTGGGCGGCCGGCAGCGGCAAACCGGCGCGGGTGCGCAGGGGCTGCCGAAACAAGGTGCGCAGGCATCAGGCAGCGGCAGGCATCAGGCATTAGAGAGGGAACGATGGCAGAGAGCAAATATATCGAAATCAAAGGGGCGCGGGAGCATAATCTCAAAAACGTCAACATTTCCATTCCGAAAAACCAGCTGACGGTGATTACCGGGCTGTCGGGGTCGGGCAAGTCGTCGCTGGCGTTTGACACGATTTATGCCGAGGGGCAGCGGCGTTACGTCGAGAGCCTTTCCGCTTATGCGCGGCAGTTCCTTGACCTGATGAAAAAGCCGGATGTTGATTCCATAGAAGGGCTGGCGCCGGCGATTTCGATTGAGCAGAAAACGACCTCGCACAATCCGCGCTCGACGGTGGGGACGATTACCGAGATTTACGACTATATGCGCCTGTTGTGGGCGCGCGCGGGGACGCCGTATTCGCCGGCGACGGGGCTGCCGATTGAGGCGCAGACGGTGAGCCAGATGGTGGATAAAATCCTGTCGCTGCCGGTCGGTACCAAGATTATGCTGGTGGCGCCGATGGTGCGGCAGCGCAAAGGGGAATTTAAGAAAGAACTGGACGGGCTGCTGAAGCAGGGGTTTCAGCGCGTCAAGATTGACGGTGAGGTCTATGACCTTGAAGACGCGCCGGCGCTGGAAAAAAACATTAAGCACGACATTGAGGTCGTGGTCGACCGTCTGGTGGTCAAGGGCGAGGAGATGGCGGAGCGCGTGGCGCAGTCGGTAGAAACGGCGCTGAAAATCGGCGACGGCATTTTGTATGTGGACGGCGCGGGCGGCGCCGGACTGGCGGGAGCAGCGGGCGGAAACGGCGCAGGCCTGACAGGGGCAGCGGCCGGAGATGGTTCGGATGCGGCGGGAACGAACGGTACGGGAGGAAACGGCGCGGCGGGCGGAGCCGGTGTCGGAGGCGCGGCGGGGAACCGGCTGACGTTTTCGGCGAAATATGCTTGTCCGGTGTCGGGCTTTACGATTGAGGAAATCGAGCCGCGGCTGTTTTCGTTCAACAATCCGCAAGGGGCTTGCCCGCATTGCGACGGGCTGGGGGCACGGCTGTATATGGACGAAAAGCTGGTGGTGCCGAACGAGGGGCGGTCGATTGCGCAGGGGGCGATTGCGCCGTGGTACGGGTTTAAGTCGGCGTTTTATAAGCAGACGCTGATTTCGCTGTGCGACTTTCTGCACATCTCGCAGGACACGCCGTGGAAAGACCTGCCGGAAGAGGCGAAGAAAATCATCCTTTACGGTTCGGGCAACGTGTGCGTGCCTCTGTATTATTCGACGTTTGTGTCGGACAAGCCGTTTGAGGGCGTGATTCCGAATATGGAACGGCGGTTTCTGGAAACAGACTCGGCGGCGTCGCGCGAGGAGCTGTCGCATTACCAGTCGGCGGCGCCGTGCACTTTCTGCAACGGCAAGCGGCTGAAGCCCGAGGCGCTGGCGGTCAAGGTCTGCGGCAAGGACATTATGGAAGTTTCCGACCTTTCCATCAAAGAGGCGCTGAAGTGGTTTGCCGGGGTGGAAGAACAACTGAGCCCGCAGAAACAGCAGATTGCGCACAAGATATTAAAGGAGATTATCGACCGGCTGCAGTTTTTGAACAATGTGGGGCTGGACTACCTGACGCTGTCGCGGCAATCGGGCGGGCTTTCCGGCGGCGAATCGCAGCGTATCAGGCTGGCGTCGCAAATCGGGTCGGGGCTGACGGGCGTGCTGTATGTGCTGGACGAACCGTCAATCGGGCTGCACCAGCGCGACAATGACCGGCTGCTGGAGACGCTGAACCGGCTGCGCGACATCGGCAACACGGTGATTGTGGTCGAGCACGACGAAGACGCCATCCGTGCGGCAGACTTTCTGGTCGATATGGGGCCGGGCGCGGGCGAGCTCGGCGGCAGCGTCGTCGCGGCGGGAACGGTGGCGGACGTGCTGGCGAGCAAGGACAGCCTGACGGCGCAGTATCTGAACGGGCAGAAGGAAATCGCGGTGCCGCGCAAACGGCGCAAGGGCAACGGCAAGTTTCTGGAGCTGACCGGGGCGAAGACCCACAATCTCAAGAACGTGAAGATGAAAATCCCGCTCGGCACGCTGACGCTGGTTACCGGGGTCTCTGGCGGCGGCAAGTCGTCGCTGGTGCTGGAGACGCTGTACAAGGCGCTGAACAAGGAGCTGAACGGGTCGCGCGAGCCGACGGGCGCATACGACAAACTTATCGGGCTGGAGAATGTCGACAAGGTGATTGACATCGACCAGTCGCCTATCGGGCGGACGCCGCGTTCCAACCCGGCGACGTACACCGGGCTGTTTACCTATATCCGCGACTGGTATGCGGAGCTGCCGCTGTCCAAGGCGCGCGGGTATCAGGCGGGGCGGTTTTCGTTTAACGTTGCGGGCGGGCGCTGCGAAGCGTGCAAAGGCGACGGGGTAACGAAGATTGAGATGAACTTTCTGCCTGACGTGTATGTCGAATGCGAACAGTGTCACGGTAAGCGCTTTAACCGCGAAACGCTGGAAGTTACCTACAAGGGCAAGTCGATTGCCGACGTGCTGGATATGACGGTGGATGAGGCGCATGAATTTTTTGACAGCATTCCGGCAATCAAATCGCGGTTGGAGCTGCTGCAGAAAGTCGGGCTGGGGTATATCCGGCTCGGGCAGGCGGCGACGACGCTTTCCGGCGGCGAGGCGCAACGCATCAAGCTTTCCAAAGAACTGTCCAAACGGGCGACGGGCAAGACAGTCTATATTCTCGACGAGCCGACGACCGGGCTGCATTTTGAGGACATCAACAAGCTGTTGAAAGTGTTGCAGGCTTTGGTTGACCAGGGAAATACGGTAATTGTCATCGAGCATAATCTGGATGTCATTAAGGTTGCGGACTATATTATCGACATGGGGCCGGAGGGCGGCGACGGCGGCGGACGGATTGTTGCCGAGGGCACGCCCGAGGAGATTGTCAAAAAGGCGAAGGGATATACCTACAAGTACCTGAAAGGGAAAATCTGAACGGCTGCCGGGGAGAAATGCCGGGCATGAGGCGGTCGATGCGGAATGCGAAAACGGGCGCCGGAGCTGGAACGAGGCGTGCAGGGCGGCTGGTGCAGGGAGAGAAAGGCTGCCGGGACGGATACGGGGTCGATGAGGGCTGATGCGAAGGACGGAAGAGCGGGCGGCGTACCACTTATCAACTCACTTGAATTTTTTATCAACAGCTTTAATTTTTGCCGCGGGAAGCGGGGTGTTTTTTTGTGCACAGCCACGGAGTGCCGGAGGGGTTGGCAGCGGAAAGCCACGGGTTGTCAAGGGCTTTGGCGCCGGGTTTCCGGGACTGCGGGAAGCTGTGGAGAGCCATGTGCGGACGGGCCGGGGCTGCGGGAAGCTGTGTGCGGGCGGGCTGAGGCGCTAACAGGTTTTCAGCGTGGCGTTGACAATAATCAGCAGCTTGCGGGCACAGGCGATGATAGCGGTCATTTTTGATTTTCCTTTTTTTAGCAGGCGTTCGTAGAACTCCTTTATTTGAGCATTGTGCCTGATGGCGACCAGGGTAACGATGAACAGGGCGCTTTTGGCGGTGGTTCTGCCATGGCGGATGCGGCGGTAACCGGAGAGCGTGCCGCTGTCTTTGGCATAAGGGGCGACACCGGCGATGGCGGCAATCTGGCGGCGGTTGGCGCAGCCGAGCTCGGGGAGCGTTGTCAGCAGGAGAACGGCAGATTTTTCGGCAATACCTTTGATGGCGATGATTTTGTAGAAAGCTTCGGCGAGCGGCGGGTCGTTTTTGATGATGTCGAGGCATTTCTGGTACAGGCGTTCGATTTCCTTTTCCAGATAGGCGATGTGTCTGACGATTTCTTTTTTCATATCGGGGGGAAGGCTGGGCGCGGTGCTGCGGTTTTTTTCCTGAAGGAGCATGGTTTTGAGGTCGGATATCCTTTCGGTTACGGGTTTCAGGTTCAGCGGCAGAGGCGTGTACATACGCAGGGTTTCGTGCAGTTTCCGTCCGAAGAGGGCAAGGGCGTAAGCGTCTATCCGGTCGGTTTTGGCGTGTTCGCCGTAGGAACGCATAAAGGCTTTGACCCGGCGCCCTTCCGCCCGGTGGACGGTAAAACCGCGGTTATAAAAAGTGTTGACGCAGAGGGCTTCGTATCCGCCGGTAAGGTCGACGACAATCAGGAGTTCCGGGTCCGGGGACAGGGCGGAAACGTATTTTTCTATGGCTTTTGCGGTGTTTTCGACGGTTAGGAATTCTCCGGTGGCGTCGTCGTAGATGTCAAGTTTGGCTTTGGACACGTCGATGCCGATGAAGCGTGAGAATTTTTGGTTTGCAGTCATTAAAGTTACTCCTCATAGTTCCGTTATTTATTCTTCAAATTGTTAACGTACGCGGCAGGCCGGTACCAGCAACTCATCAAGCAATAAATAAGTTTGTCTTAAAGATCACAATGAGCACGAACTTCAGATTCGATTGCTTGTCCGATCGTTTAAGACCATTTAGAAAGACGGATGCACCCGTCCTCTAAATATTATCCATGATTTGACTGTCGTATGCAAGCGGCCTTTTGTGCCTTACGGTTTTATGGAAGTTTTGTTGCATATTTTTAAGTAACAATTGCTGTCCCCCGGCGGAACAAAGGGGAAGGAGCCGGGCGGAGCAAAGAGGAGGGGAACAGGCGGAGCAAAGGGGAAGGAGCCGGGAGGGCTGGCGCGGCGGGAATAAATGGAAAAGCGGGAAGCCTGGTGTTGAGAACGGGGCGGAAAAGGGCAGGCATGAAAGCAAATGCTGAAAGCGGGGTGAAGAAACGGGGCAGCCGCGAGGACGGGGCTGAGAACGGGACAGAAAGAGGGAGTCAGCCGTTCAGGTACCAGTATTTCTTTTTGCGTTCGGTCTGGAAGGCATAAGCGGCGGCGCGGAGCATCCGCATATACCCTTCGCGGTCGCGGACGGCGAAATCTTTGGGATACGGCTCGTCCAAAAGGCTGTGCACGTCGGTGCGGACGGCGACTTCGCGGGGGAAGAAATGGCGGCAGAACGCATAACGGGCGGCAGTCAGGTCGTCTGTATCGTAGCCGATGGTTTGCAGCAGCTCCTCTTCCGGGGCTTCGGGAGAGAGGCTTTTCAGGCTCGGCCAAAGGACGAGCTGGCGGGCATAAAGCTTTTGCCAGGGAAAGCCTGCGCCGGGGTCGGCTTTGCGTTTCGGCGCGATGTCGGAATGGCCGAGAATGTTCTCGCGGCGGATACGGTAAGCAAAAACCAACTGCCTTAAAAGCCGGCAGAGCGCGGAAATCTGGGCGGAAGAATAGTCCTGCGGCGTTTGCCCGAGGTTAAAAGATTCCAGTTCGATGCCGATGGAACAGCCGTTGAGGGATTTGCCTTCGCTGCCGAGCCAGCTGCTTTCGCCGGCATGATAGGCGACTTTGTCAGGGGGGCAGTTTTCGGTAATCTGACCGCGTTCGGAAACGATGTAATGGGTGCTCAGGCCGTATTTGTCCAGTATGTCCAGCTGCTTGTCGGGCGAGTAGGACGAGCAGTGGAGGATAATATAGCGGATATCTTCGGTACGGTCGCGGCAGTTTGCGGTGTGGGTGATGATGATTTTCTGAGCCATGGGGTTCTCCGGTCTGATTTTTATGCTTAATATAGCAGGCGAGGTTTAAAAAAAACTTTACAAACGGCGGTTTTTTGCTTATGAAAGGGGGAGATGTTTTTTTGTTAAGGAGTACAACAGATGAGAGCGGAATTTTATAACCTGATTAACGAAATCAAGGCGAGCGCCGAACTTTTGCGGAGGTCTCTTTGACTACGACAACGCGAAACAACGGCAGGAAGAACTGGCGGTTCTGACGGCGGACCCGGCGCTGTGGGACAATCAGGAAAAGGCACTGAAACTGACGGGAGAGAAAAATACGCTGGATGAGAATATTGCCTTTTATGAGGATTTGCTGGCGGATTTGCAGAATTCCGAGGAGATGGTCGAGATGGCGGAGGCCGAGGAAGACGAGGCGATGCTGGCGGAACTGTTTGCGCATCTGGAAGAACTGAAACAGGAGGCTAAGCGCCACGAACTGGAAGCGCTGCTTTCCGGCGAGCTGGACAAGAACGACGCTTATCTGGAAGTGCATGCCGGCTCGGGCGGAACCGAGGCGCAGGACTGGGCGGAAATGCTGCTCAGAATGTATTCGCGCTGGGCGGAAAAACACAAATACAAACTTTCGTATGTTGAAGAAACCGAGGGCGAAGTCGCGGGGCTGAAGTCGGCGACGGTCAAAATATCGGGACACAACGCCTACGGGTGGCTCAAAGGCGAGAGCGGCGTGCACCGGCTGGTGCGGATTTCGCCGTTTGACAGCAACGCGCGGCGGCATACGAGCTTTGCGTCAGTCAACGTATATCCGGTGGTTGACGACAGCATTCATATCGACATCAACCCGGCGGATTTGAAAATGGACACCTACCGTTCGTCCGGTGCGGGCGGGCAACACATCAACAAGACCGAATCGGCGGTGCGGATTACGCATATTCCGAGTGGGGTGGTGGTTTCGTGCCAGACCGAGCGTTCGCAGTTTGCCAACCGCGACCAGGCAATGAATATGCTGAAGGCAAAGCTGTATGAAATCGAACTGCATAAGAAAGAGGCAGCGGCGGAGCAGAAATGGGAAGAGCAGGGCGACAACGGCTGGGGGTATCAGATACGGTCGTACGTTTTGCAGCCGTACAAGATGATTAAAGACCTGCGCACCGGCGCGGAGACTTCGGACGACCGCGGCGTACTTGACGGGGATATCGATATGTTTCTGTCGGCGTATTTGTCGTCGAAGGCGTAGTACGGCGGGCGCGGTTTGCGGACGGTGCGACGTATGCGCAGGCGGAATCTGAGGTTGATTCAGGCATGGTGCGGCGTGCGCGCAGGCAGGGGTTTGGCCGGCGGAAGTGCTTATAGTCGGGCGAGGGGAAGCGGTACTGCGGCGGAATTGGCAGCGGCGGGGCGGCGTTGGGAAGTTATGCACATCGTCGTAGAAAAATGTTGCAAAAAAAAATCCGGTGTTTATAAAAGCAATGTTTGAGGTTCATAACTCATACGGGTTGCAGGTGTAATTCAATGGTAGAATGAGAGCTTCCCAAGCTTTTAATGCGGGTTCGATTCCCGTCACCTGCTCCATTTATTGAAACGCACCTTTTGAGGTGCTTTTTTGTTATATAAATCAAGCATTCCGTCAAGTCCGATTTTTGAAGTTTTGAAAACAGTAATTTTTCATTACTTATCGGACTTTCTATTTCCGGTGCTATACAGGTGCTACTTTTTATCATTTGACATAAACGAAAGTTATAACTATTCTACGCATAATTTTATATCATAGGGGAACTGTAATGAAGAAAAGTATCTTATTTGTTTTATGTCTTTTTCTAGTATCTTGTGGAGAAAAAGCAGAAGAAAAGGCTTTTTTGGATAGAAATATTAAAAGTTTTCTTGAATATGATGAAATAGCCGGAGTTACCGCGAAAATTAATTTATCAAATATTTTAACCAAAATGTCAGAGTTAAAACTGCATATTCAGGATTATAAATTCTCACAAGACTGTCAAAGAAGTGTTGAATACATTGTTGAAAATATGACAGTAGTGCAGGATATGTATAAAAATTTCAGTCTAAAGAATGATACCACTTTGGAGGAAATTCTAGCCTCAGGAAAAGCTAAGAAATTGATTAGAGAAGTACAGGAGCATAAAACTTGCAAGGATTTAATGATTATTGTTGATAAGCGTAAATTCATTGAAGAACAGAATAGTTTATTAAAAGAAGAAGTATCTAAAGAAAATCCAAACTTGGAGTTGGTGCAAAAGTATATAACAAATGGTGCGGATGTTAATACTAAAGACAAGAATGAAAATACAATTTTAATGAAAGCGGCTAAAAACAGTGAAAATCCGAAGGTCATAGAAGTATTAATTAAGGCGGGTGCAGATGTTAATGCTAAAGAGAAGTATGACGAAACGATTTTAATGTCGGTTATGAATAAAGATAAAAATCCAGAAGTTACAAAAGCGTCATTAAAAGCAAGTTTAATGGCATTAATTAAAGCCAGTATTAATGATAAAGGTAATGATGGATTTACAGCTTTAATGTATGCGGTGGTACATAACAAAAATCCAGAAGTTATAGAAACACTAATTAAAGCGGGGGCAGATGTTAATGATGAATTACTTGGTTTTACAGTTTTAATGCTTGCTATAGTGAATAATGAAAATCCTGAGGTTATAGAAGCTTTAACTAAAGCGGGGGCAGATGTTAATGTCAAAAACGACTATGGAAGTACAGTTTTAATGTATGCTGTGAGGAATAATAAAAATCCAGAAGTTATAGAAACACTAATTAAGGCAAATGCAGGCGTGACTGATGAGTTACTTGCGCTTGCTGCGTCGTATAATGAAAATCCTGAGGTTATAGAAGCTTTAATTAAAGCAGGAGTGGATGTTAATGCTAAAGATGAGAGTGGAAATGCGGCTTTAATGTATGCTGTGAGGAATAATAAAAATCCAGAAGTTATAGAAGCACTAATTAAGGCAAATGCAGGCGTGACTGATGAGTTACTTGCGCTTGCTGCGTC
>ENA-UAMM01000262-UAMM01000262.1-human-gut-metagenome-genome-assembly--contig:-NODE-262-length-18297-cov-6.199704_pt1 | contig 18297 bp, 10 predicted proteins | sample MGYA00243284_ERZ654499 | MGnify/ENA primary metagenome ERZ654499 (study PRJEB26926, sample SAMN06164397) | human gut metagenome | biome: ENVO:00009003; feature: ENVO:2100002; material: ENVO:00002003... | reverse complement strand
CGAGATCAGCCTCGGTCTCGTGGGCTCGGAGATGTGTATAAGAGACAGAGAGGAACGTGTATAAAAATCTGATGGCAGAATTGGCAAAACAGGAGATGAGCCTTGAAGAACTGTCAAAAGAAATGGGGATCAAGCAGGAAATGCTGCTGTTGAAAATGGAAAACCGTCATGGAATTAATTTTAAGGAGGCTGTGAAGATTAAAATGATTCTAAAAACGGATATGCCGTTGGAGGAGCTTTTTTTTGGGGAGTCGATTTGAAATTTAGAATTATATGATTGGGCCATTTTGTATGTATGCTGTTACAGTATGTAACGACATACACATGACGGGAAATAAGGAAACTCTTTTATTAAAGTGGACTTGAACAGAAATATGGAGAATAAGGTAGCTTTTTAGGAATGCCTTGGAAATAATCGATCGCTCCGAAATTCATCTCCATTCTTAAGAAATATTGATATGAATCATATTCATAAAGGCATTTGGAATTAAAGTAAGGACAGCTGTACTGTTATTGCAAAAATTAAGAGCACAGCTGTTTACATTATATGAATGAAATGGCACTGAACCGGTAGATAAATATTCATCAGTGAAAAATCTTGTGTTTTTATAAAGGCTGGTAAATATGATGAGAAGTATAGAAGGAGGTGTAGGAGATCTGCCGGATCATATAAATAAATTTTTGATATAGCATTATATTTTTTGGGTATGTAGAGAGGAAGGGTTATATGAACAAAATTTACAAAGTCATTTGGAGCAAAGTGAAGAACAGTTATGTGGTAGTTCCAGAAATTGCCGCCAGCAGCAGCAAAAATAAGGGGAATAAAGCATATAAATCTGCGCTGGCTGCGGTTTTAACGGCGATGCTGGGCTTTGGCGGTTTTGTCGGCAGTGAGGCGGCTACAGTCAATGATGGGGATACATTGAACGGCAGTACCCATATCACCGTAACTAAGGATCCGGCAACCAAGACGATTACCATATCAACGACCGGGCTGGCCACGACGGGTGATTTGGCTACATTAAGTACGCAGGTGAATACCAACACCGGCAATATCAACAATAATGCTACCCATATCAGTACGAATGCTACCAATATCAGCACAAACGCCGGCAATATCAGCAATAATACATTAAAAATCAACACGCTCACAGCACTGACAAATAGCCTGGGACTTGATGCTGCAAAACCGGGGATTAAGTATTTCCGTGCCAATTCCACGGGGGCAGATGCTTCAGCTGTTGGCTCGGATGCTGTCGCGGTAGGGACGCAGGCCAGAGCCACCAAAGATAATGCGATGGCAATGGGGGTGGAGGCCAAAGCAGAAGCCGAAGATTCCGTGTCGGTAGGGCATGCTTCCAGAAACGTTTCTAATGCAGTAAATGGCGTGGCCATCGGCCATGGGGCAATTAACGGTGCTGTCAGCGGTATGACACCGGATGGAGACAGCACGGTCGTACTTGTCGGCGGCGGCAAGAATAGTGTGTCTGTCGGGAATAAAGCCAATGCCCGTGGTAATTCTTCTATTGCGTTGGGAGATGGAGCGGTTGTTCAAAATGATGGCGGCAATCGTATAGTTAATAACAACAGTATGGCGATTGGAACAGCGGCAAAGACGGTGTCTTCTAATAATGCGACAGCTATCGGGCACGGTGCTTTTGTTGCCAAAAACAGTCACAGTGCGATTGCTGTTGGCGAAAGTGCCCAGGCCGGTAAGGAAGCCGCAACGGCGATCGGCAAAGAAGCGGCTGCTAAAGGCAAAAACAGTCTGGCAGCCGGTACTTCTGCTGTGGCCGAAGGAGAAAATGCCGTATCTGTTGGTCAGGGAACGGAAGCAAAAGGAAAAAATGCGGTTGCTATTGGGAATGCCAGTCAGACAGCCGGTTCCAGTTCTGTTGCTGTCGGTGATGAGGCCGGCGCGGCAGCCGGCAGATCTGTGTCTGTCGGTATTGGTGCCGGTAAGGGCATGATTGGTGATGTATTGGGAACGAAGGGCTCGCATGTGTCTATTGGTGACGAAGCCGGACAAAATGTGGATGGACAGCATGATATTGCCATCGGCACCAAGGCGGGCGGAAATGTATCCAGCAATTATAATATTGCCATTGGTGTAGAGGCAGGGACGAATATAGGTACTGCCGGTAATCCTTCTATTGGGAAAAATGTATCCATTGGATATAATGCTAATAAGAATACTACCCTGGTGTCCCGCCTCCAGGCGACAGCAGTCGGCAGTGATACGAAAGCCGCTGATGACGCGTTGGCGCTTGGTTTTCATGCGCAGGCAGCAGGAAATGGATCCATAGCTGCCGGGTTTAATGCATTGGCGGAAGACGCGGCCAGCATGGCGCTGGGACAAGGGGCAAAGGCTTCCGGCGGGAACATTGCCATCGGTAATGGTTCGGAAGCCAGCGCGGCCATGATTAGCGGTACTGGTTATCTGACAGGGACTGCCGCTCCTTCCACAGGTGTTTCAGTTGGTACGGCGGCAGCATTGCGTCGTATTACGAATGTAGCGGATGGCGCGCAGGATCAGGATGCCGTTACAGTGGCACAGCTGAAGAAATCCATCGATGAAACGGTCCGGCAGGTGAATGCCAGTATTACCAGTACGACGACTACAGGAGTCTACTATGATACTGTAACTACCGGGCAGGGAGAAAGTATCACTTTAAAGAATACCAATAACAAAGGAACCGTAATTCACAATGTGGCTAAAGGTACATCGGGAACAGATGCGGTTAATGTTAATCAGTTGAACGAAACCGTGGATCAGGCAAAGACTCATTATTACTCTGTGAAGTCCACAAATGCGAATAATTACAATAATGACGGGGCTGCCGGCGAAGATTCTATGGCAGCAGGAGTTGGCGCCAAAGCGTTGAAAAAACGCAGCGCGGCCATTGGGAATAATGTGGAGGCACAGGGAGAAGGCAGCATCGCCCTGGGAACCGGCTATGAGGAAATAAATGGTGGTACACCTACCATTACGCAGACTGTGGCGGCTTCCGGTTATAAATACAATATGGCCATTGGTGCAGGAGCACAGTCGGAAGGGAATCATTCTATTGCCATGGGTACCCGTGCCGTCACCACCATAAAGAATGGCGGGACCAGTGTGGATAAGGCAGTGGCTATCGGTTATGCCGCCGGAGCCTCTGATGATAAAGCAGTAGCAATAGGCAGTGAAGCTAAGAGTAACAGCCGGAGCGCGGTAGCTTTGGGTGATCGGGCACATGCATTGGCGAATGATGCTTTGGCTATAGGTACAACGGCAAGTGCTACAGGAGAATCTTCCGGTGCAATCGGTACGGCCAACACTGTCAATGGAGCAGGGACATATGTCATCGGCGCACGGAACAGTGCCCCCACAACTCCGGTAGCAAGTAATGGTTCAAATATCACGGCGGTCAATTCCGGTGTGTTTGGAAATGAAAATACGTTGGACGGTGAGAATAACAGAGTAACCGGAAACAGTAACATCGTCAAAAAAGAAACGGCAACAGGGCTAACGGATATCATGCTGACAGGGAATAATAATACAGTCAGCGGCGATACGGATACAACGACGCAGGATGATGCCGGCAAGGTATCCGGTATCACGATTACCGGTTCAAAGAACACGGTAAAGGCAAAAAATAATACAAAGAATCTTACAGATGTCCAGATTGTCGGGAATAATAATACGATAGACACATCAAATAAAGCGCTTGATTTGTCCAATACCCAGATATTGGGCAGCAATGTGAATGCCACCATGGGGAATTCCGTATATCTGGGGAGCGGCTCCGCTTATGTGGCAGATGGCGCGTCCACCAAAGGCATGGCAGTTTATAACAGTGATGGCACTTATGCCTATGCAGGCGGCACACCGGCAGGTGTTGTCACGGTAGGAGCTAAAGGCAAGGAACGCCGTATTCAAAACGTGGCGGCCGGATTGGTTGCTCCGCAGAGTACGGATGCAGTCAATGGAAGCCAGCTCTATACCATGACCCGTCCGCTCCGTTTTGGCGGAGACAATTCCACTATCGGTGCGACAAGTGCGGCAGACGTCAATGTGGTTAAACGGGGATCTGACCAGGTGATGTCCATCTTGGGCGGTGCTGACGGCAGCAAACTGAGTGATAACAATATCGGCGTGGTAGCCGATGCGGCGAATAACAAGTTCAACGTCAAACTTGCCAAAGAGCTGAAAGATCTGACCAGTGTGACGACAAAAGATGCGGCAGGAAATACGACAGTAACCAACGGAGCCGGTATGACTGTGACCGACAGTGCCGGAAATAAGACGGAAGTCACCGCCGGAGGTGTCACCATTACGCCGAAGACACCGGGACCCGGCAAAACGAATGTTTCTTTAACCGCGGACGGACTGAATAATGGCGGCAACCAGATCCATAATGTAGAAAAAGGCACAGCCGATACGGATGCGGTCAATGTCAGCCAACTGAAGGCTCAGTCTTCTGATCTTATTCAAAAGGGCTTCGGTATCCAGGCGGAAGATGGACAAAAAGTGCATAAAGACCTCGGTAGTGATGTGGAAGTTGTAGGTGATGGAAAAAATATTACCACCAAAGTCGAGGGCGGCAAGGTCAAAGTGGCATTGAAAGACGATATTAATGTCAACAGTGTGACGACAAAAGACGCGGCAGGAAATACGACAGTAACCAACGGAGCCGGTACGACCATTACCGACAGCACCGGGAATAAGACGGAGGTCACCGCCGGTGGCATTACCATTACGCCGAAGACACCGGGACCCGGTAAGACAAATGTTTCTTTAACCGCGGACGGACTGAATAATGGCGGCAACCAGATCCATAATGTGGCAAAAGGTACGGCCGGTACAGATGCGGTCAATGTAGATCAGCTGAAAGACGAGATCGCAGCCAATGCGACCAAGCTGGTAGACGGAAAGAATACCACCGTTGAAGGCGACGGAACAGCAGCCAATCCGTATAAAGTCAATGTAAAAGATAACATCAATCTTGGTGAAAAAGGCGCGAACGGCAAAGACGGCTCCATCGGAGTCAACGGTAAAGATGGCTCTGCTGTGGTCATCAACGGCAAAGATGGCTCCATCGGTTTGAATGGCAAGGACGGCGCTAACGGACTTACCATTAAAGGTGGTGATGGTAAACCCGGCGTTGACGGAACGAATATCACACGTCTGATCATCGAAGAAAAGAATGGTGATAAGCATGACGTCGCTACCCTGGATGATGGGCTCAAGTTTGCAGGAAATACCGGTACCGTAGCTAAAAAACTGAATGAAACCATGACCATCAAGGGCACCGGTACGAAGGCGGATACGGAATATGATTCTTCCAACATCAAGACCATGGTGAATAGCAACGGTGAAATGATTGTTGGCTTGGACAAGAACCTGAAAAGCGAAACTATTGTTGCTACAGGTAAAGACGGCAAAGATGGTAAAATCGGTATTAATGGTAAAGACGGCGTAACGACAAATATTTCCGTTACCCGTGATGGCAAGCCCGGAGTAGACGGCGCGCCGGGTACGACCACGACCCGTATCGTATACGAGAAACCGGACGGAAGCAAAGAAGAAGTGGCTACCTTAAATGATGGCATGAAGTATGGCGGTGATACAGGAGCGGTCATCAAGAAGAAACTGAACGAACAGGTGAACGTAGTCGGAGGCATTACAGACACAAACAAACTGACCACAGAAGACAACCTTGGCGTCGTATCCGACGGCAATAACAACCTGAAAGTCCGCATGGCCAAAGACCTGAAAGGTTTGGAAACTGTGATGACAAAGACAGTTACTGCCGAGACAGGAAATATCACTACGGTAAATTCCGATACAGTGAATGCCAAGACTGTCAATGCCACGACCGTCAAGACGGGAGATACCACGATTAATGATAACGGACTGACTATCAATAACGGGCCTTCCATCACCAAAAACGGTGTAGATGCGGGAGATAAGAAGATCACCAATGTGGCGCCCGGCGATATTAGCCCGACCAGCAAAGATGCGGTGAACGGTTCCCAGCTGTTCCAGACAAACCAGAGCATCAGCAAGCTGGGGGACCGTGTGAACAAAGTTGGCGCTGGGGCAGCCGCCTTGGCATCCCTCCATCCGCTGGACTTCGATCCCGATGATAAATGGGATGTGGCAGCCGGTTATGGACATTACAGAAATGCCAATGCGGGGGCTATCGGCGTATTCTACCGTCCGAATGAAGATACCATGTTTAGTGTGGGAGGTTCCTTTGGCGGCGGAGAGAATATGGTGAATGCCGGCGTCAGCTTGAAACTGGGACAGGGCAACAATGTATCCACATCAAAAGTGGCAATGGCGAAAGAAATCAAAGACCTCCGTAAGGAAGTGGAACAGCTGCGCGGCGCGCTTGGCCAGGTCGTTCAGGGACAGGCGTTGGATCCGATGAAGATCAAGCTCTTCCCTGATGTACCGGAGAACCACTGGGCTTACGAATATATCGCCACCCTTGCGGGGAATGGTATCCTTGAAGGGTATCCTGACGGAAACTTTGGCGGCGACCGTATGATGACACGTTATGAATTCGGTGCTATTGTATACCGCGCGATGCAGAGAGGATTCGAAGTACCTGCTAGAATGCTCAAGGAATTTGAACCTGAATTGGAACGGTTCCGCGTGGACACGATTGCGCAGAACAAAGCAGGACAACCGACAATCGAACGTGTACGTGTTATTCACAATAGATAATCCTGTAAAATAATTTCCATGTAGTATGAAATCATGCCTCCATGAATATGCGATAGAATTCAGGAGGCATGATTTTCTATTGTCTATAAAGAAAGCAGGTGAACGATTTTGAAAATAAATGAAACGTCTTGCCCTTGCGGGTTTAGGAAGGCGCCGATTTCAAAGACGCTAAGCGGCGCATGAAGTTGTGATCATCATCGATGCTGTAGATCTTGGGGATACTCACTTGCGGGAGGGGGATGAAGAATACAGAATGAAATGTTTTCCTGTGTAACTACCCGATTTGCTGTTGCGGTTTAGTGTCTGATTTCATTTTACAACTAACCTTGTTTCTTAATTATTCATGATAGTTTTTAAAAAAGTGGAAATAAGATAAATTCTCTGCTATAATATTTAATTATTAGAAAAGCAGTTTTGTGTAACCTGCGGAATTTGTCTGTTAAAATCTGAAACCGGTTGTGTGACAGGGAGAGGTGAGACGGAGCGCGAAGGGTAAAACATGATAGCTCTTTTATATTTTTTATTTTCTTTAAATTGGGAGGAAAGTATGAACAAAATTTACAAGGTCGTATGGAGTAAGGCAAAACATGCCTATGTCGTCACTTCTGAAGTGGCAAAGAGCCACACGAAAAGCGCTTCGGGAAAAGCAGTGAAAGCCGCTCTGGCAGCAGCTGTGGGGATGGGAGTCCTCATGGGTGGATACACGGCGAATGCGGCGGATACAACGACAGGTTCCGGCAGCGGCGTGGCGTATGGTACGGGCAGTGACGCGCCGAAAGCAGAAAATGTGGCCATTGGCAAAGGGGCAGGTATTTCCTATTCCAATGGTGCAAGTAACGCTACCGGTGATATTGTGGTAGGCAACGGTGCTAACATCAATAACTATCCAGCCAGGGTGGCAGCATTGCCATTGGCAAAAATGCAAAAGTAGAAAATATGGCTGGCGGCGGAGAAGCCAGCTTTGCCTTTGGACAGACAACATTTAGCGGAAGTTGGTTCTCTTCTGCTAGAATTCCTGCTGATCCGACGAAGGTCGTAGGCAGTGTTGCTATCGGTGATAATACATTTGCCCGTACCGGTAGTACGATGATCGGTTCACATAATTACAAAGGCGCACTGGGGGATACCACGGTAGACAGCGCTTCTACGCGGACAGACGCGTTGAATGTCTATGCCACCACCATCGGTGCCAACAGTTTCAGCAATGGCGCTTTTACGACAAGTACCGGTGTCTATAATATTATTTCCAGCGAGTATAATGGTGGACGACTGGCAAATCCGGTAAAGAATTTAGGAGCCACCATTACAGGTTCTTTGAATAGTATTGAATCGAAAACATCAAATAATCGTTATGCTGGTATCGCTAATACTGTTACTGGTGTGGCAAACCGCACCTTTAATTCCAATGGATCTCTCATTTACGGTGCCGGAAATGAAATTACCAATTCCATCACCAATATTTCTGCACCATCTGATAGTGGTTCTTCTGCAAAAGAATTTGCTGATAAATTGAGAACTGCGATTACAGGTTCTAAAAGTGGCGGTGCCACTTTAGCTATTGGCGGTGGCAACAAAGCGGATTATACCCAGAAAACATCCATTATTGGCGTTAACAATACCGTGACCGGTACCAGCGGCAGTCCGAGTACCTACAACTCGATCACCGGTTATAATAATACAGCGACTAATATCAATCACGTCTCCGTCATCGGTTCTGAAAATAATGTGACCAATACAAATGGCGCTGTTGTCTTTGGGGATAAGAGAACACTGACAGGTGCCGACGGCAGCGTTGTCATCGGTTCGTCTCAAGCCGGTACCAGTACCAGTGTCAAGAATGCTGTAGCCATCGGCAGTGAAGCCAACGTGACCAAAGAAGGCGGTGTAGCGCTTGGCGCAGGTTCTGTGGCGTCCGTGGATAAAGGCGTTGCGGGCTATGATCCCGGAACAGGTACGAATTCCACGGATACATCTTCGGTATGGAAATCTACGCAAGCAGCTGTTTCCGTAGGCGATACGTCCAAAGGTATCACCCGCCAGATTACCGGAGTTGCAGCCGGCACAAATGATACTGATGCTGTCAATGTAGCGCAGCTGAGGAAAGCAAAAACATCCATCGTAGCGGCTGCTTCCACAGAAGTAAGGGCCGGGACGAATATTACGTCGGTGAATAAGACGGCAGATCCTGGGGACGGACATGCTATATACACGATCAATGCCAAGGATACGGTAGTAACCGGCGGCACGGCGACCTATGCCTCGAACGGTGCAGGTACTGCTACGCTGACAAACAGTGATGGAACGACAGCAACCGTCACCGGATTGCAGGACCGCTATACATCATCTGCTTCACTTAGCGGGGATACGTTGAACTTCACTCGTAATGACGGCAGCACCTATTCCGTTTCCGGCATCGCGTCTTCGCAGGATATCAAAAATGTAACCAATAAAGTAGGCGAACTGGGAACCCGTGTGAACCGTGTAGGAGCGGGCGCTGCAGCATTGGCAGCCCTTCATCCCCTTGATTTCGACCCGGATGATAAGTGGGATTTCGCAGCCGGTTACGGCAACTACAAAGATGCTCATGCCGTATCGGTAGGCGCATTCTACCGCCCTAATGAAGATACCATGTTCAGCGTGGGCGGTTCCTTCGGTGCCGGTGAAAACATGGTGAATGCCGGAGTTAGCGTGAAGCTGGGACAGGGCAACCATGTATCCACATCCAAAGTAGCCATGGCAAAAGAAATCGTCGATCTCCGTGATGAGAACAAGGACTTGAAGAAACGCCTGGATACCATGGAGCAGAAGATGAATTCTATTCTTGGCATCCTGGATATGGGTAAGAAGAAGGATTTCCCCGATGTGCCGGAAAACCACTGGGCTTATGAATATGTGGCTACATTGGCAGGAAACGGTATCATCGAAGGCTATCCGGACGGTGAATTCAAGGGTGACCGTTCCATGACCCGCTATGAATTTGCGGCGATGTTCTATCGTGCATTGAAGAATGGAGCGCCGGTAGATGACAATATGGATAGAGCCATGAATGAGTTCGAACCGGAACTCCGCCAGATCCGTCTGGATCGTATCCGTGTCGACCGCATTTCCGGCAAGGACAATGACAGAAACAAGGTAGAACGTGTCCGTGTCAACAGTGAAGACGATAAGGCGAAAAATGATTACCGCGATGTGTATGGTTCTCATATTTCCCCGAAAGCGTAATGGAAAGCAAGGGTAAGGAAATAACTTAAGAAACATAAAATACGGTACTCGTCAGATGTGATGGGTACCGTATTTTTGTATGACTGAGGATAAGCTGACGGTCAGGCGTCATCCGAAGCGAATGTGAAGGATCTGTACCCGTGGTGGGGAAAGTGGTAAGGCGTCATCCGAGTCATAGATTCTTCACTCCGTGCCATATTGCTGCTTTGCTGCTTTTTCACAAAGCATTCTTGCGTCCATTCAGAATGACGATTGGAGGAAGAGGATAAAAGCTATCAGCTGTGAGCTGTGAGCCGTTAGCTGTGAGTTAAAAGCCGAAGCATATGATTTCCATTAGGTGTCATACGAAACAACAGCAAAGGATTTGCTGTTGTAGTGAGGAAAACGTTAAACGTCATCCGAAGCGAACGTGAAGGATCTATACCCGTGGTGAGGAAAGCGGTAAGGCGTCATCAGAGTCATAGATTCTTCACTCGGTGTCATGTTGCTGTTTCCCGTTTTTCTCGAACAGCATTCTTGCGTCCATTCAGAATGACGATTGGGAGAAAAGGCGTCATAATGGGGGGAACGTTAATCGTCATCCGAAGCGAATGTGAAGGATCTATGCCCGTGGTGAGGAAAGTGGTAAGATGTCATCAGAGTCATAGATTCTTCACTCGGTGTCATGTTGCTGCTTCCCGTTTTTCCCACAAAGCATTCTTGCCACCGTTCAGAATGACGATTGGAGGAAGAAGATAAAAGCTATCAGCTGTGAGCTGTCAGCTATAAGCTGTTAGCCATTAGCCATTAGCTGTGAGTTAAAAGCCGAAGCATATTTTCCATTAGGTGTCATACGAAATATCAGCAAAGGATTTGCTGTTGTAGTGAGGAAAACGTTAAACGTCATCCGAAGCAAATGTGAAGGATCTGTACCTGTAGTGAGGACATCGGCAAGGCGTCATTCAGAGCAACAGCGAAGAATCTATTGCCGTGATAAGGAAGATGGTAAGTGTCATCCGCAAAATGGTGAGGCTGGGTGAAATATACCGCAGCAGCCAAAAAAGAAACACGATCTCCCGGGGCAGAGAAATTTATGGAAGAATTGGTAAAAACCGTAAAGCGTAAAATATAAAATAACAGGGTGCGGTCTTGTACTGTTATTAAAAAGGAAAAAGCAGGAGGGTTCTATGCTGGAGACATTAAAAGAAGCGGTGTGCGCCGCCAATCTGGAACTTGTGAAACGGGGTGTCGTGATCTATACATGGGGGAATGTGAGCGGTATCGACCGGGAGAAAGGCCTTATGGTCATCAAACCGTCAGGTGTGCCTTATGAGAGCATGACAGCGGGCGACATGGTAGCAGTCGATGTGGAGACGGGAGAAACAGTGGAAGGGAAATGGAAACCGTCTTCCGATACGGAGACCCACTTGGCGCTGTACCGCGCGTTTCCTGAAATCGGAGGTGTGACACATACCCATTCCGTCAATGCCACAGCTTTTGCCCAGGCGGGACTCGATATTCCTGCCCTCGGTACGACCCATGCGGATTATTTTTATGGGGATATCCCCTGCACAAGGGCGCTTACGGAAGAAGAAACGAAAAGCGCTTATGAGAAAAATACGGGTGCCGTCATTATAGAAACTGTGCGATGCCGCGGATACGAGCCGCTTGCCGTGCCCGGTGCTCTTGTACGGAACCACGGGCCTTTTGCCTGGGGGAAAAACGCGGCGGATGCTGTGTACCATGCGGTCGTCATGGAGACGGCGGCGGAAATGGCGCTGAAAACAAAATTATTGAACCCTTCGGCCTCGCTTCCCGCATACATCCTTGATGAGCACTACCAAAGAAAGCACGGCCCGAATGCGACGTACGGACAAGGGAAATAAGTGAAAAACAGAAAGGAAATGTTCTTGCCGGTATGAAGTTTCATCTTATTTTTCCGGCCGGAAATTTTTACAGCTCATGGCAGCCTCTTCGTATATGGAGATTTGACACGGATCTGCTGTGAGTTTTTTATTGTGCAGGCATATGACTGATTTTGCCATTCAATGTACAATCTGCGTGAATTGTCCATTAATGGACTTTATTTTGCAAATGATTATTGAATGTAGATACCCATGTGGGTATAATGGGGCCAAGAAAAGGAAATAGTACAAGAGCGGATGATAAAGGAGATGAAGTTCATGACAGCAGCCAATCATTATACATCGGCAGAATCAGAAAGAAGAGGCGCAGCAGGGAGCAGGCTGCCGATGAAAAGATTCTTCGGAAGGATGACGGCGGAATTGAAGGAGAGCAAGGTGGTTCTTCTCGTGTGGGGAGCATTCTGCACGATGCTTACCGTATCGTCTGCCATCGATCCGCTGGGAGGAGAAATGGTCCGGCAGGATCGCTCTGTTCCTGTAGTGACAGGAAATACATTCATTAAGGAATAAAACGGCTATCAGAAAGGCAGCGGGTGCTTATCCGCTGTTTTTTAGCGGATAGATGCCGGCAGATGAGCAATCGGGATGTTTCCCCCGATCAGAAAAGACAGAAATAGGAAAATACAGATTCTTTTTACGGTTGAGGGCAGGGATGCTGCAGGCGCGGCGGAACCGTTAAGCGTTATTCTGCGCAGTGAAGAATCCGTATCTATGATGAAAGAAGAGGGGAACCCGGGCGGTTTCTCTCTTTTGCAGTACGAAAAAAGCTTCCCGGTGAAAGGAAGCTTTTCATAGAGGTTGTGTAAGAAGCAACAATGAGCAGAAACGCCACGGCCAATGGCTGTCTCTTCTGTTTACGCTTCTATTGTATCTTGATGACAATTATTTGTCAAGCAAGAAAGTGACAGGAGATTAACAATCGAAGCGCGGAAATTTTATAAAGCTATATAGAAATATGTAGAAATGCAGATGAGGATGTGCTATAGTATAAAAAATTAATATATTTGCGAATGAAAAGGAGAAATAAGATGGGCATGATGAAAGAATTCAGGGATTTTGCTGTCAGGGGCAATGTGGTCGATATGGCAGTCGGCGTCGTTATCGGCGGCGCTTTCGGAAAGATCATATCTTCTCTGGTGGAAAATGTCATCATGCCGCCCATCGGAATGATTATGGGCGGTGTTGATTTCTCAAATCGGTTTATCAATCTGGGAAAAACACCGGTGGCTACACTGGCGGAAGCCAAAGAAATGAACGTGCCTGTCATCGCTTACGGACAGTTTTTCAATACAATCATTGATTTTCTGATCATCGCTTTCGTGATTTTCCTTGTGATCCGCCAGATGAACAGGGCTTTTCCGAAAGAAGAAGCCGCACCGGCGCGCACCTGTCAGTTCTGCAAAGAACCCATTGCCGATGATGCGACCCGCTGTCCACACTGCACAGCTGTTCTTGATGAAACAAAGTAATTTTTCTGCAGGATGCCTTCTCTGTTTTTGCGGAGAAGGTTTTTTACCGGTCTTTTCTTGACCCTGTTTCCGTTACAAACTATAATAAGAAAATATGCGAGCGTGGCGGAATTGGTAGACGCACAGGATTTAGGATCCTGCGCCTTGCGCATAAGGGTTCGAGTCCCTTCGCTCGCACCATTTTCCATCAGTCGAAAGACCGGCGGATTTTTTTATTGCAGTGAAAACCCCTTTTGACAATGCTTTGCCGGCAAAAGGGGTTTATTTTAAAACGGGATATGATTTTGAAATAGGATATAAAGAAATATTATAACTGCACCGGGACAATCAATTCCTGGGGAATGGGTTCTCCATCAGGATTCACGGCCGGTGTGAAGCTCCATTCTTTTACGGAATTTTCCGCATACCCGGAAAGGATTTTGAAATCGCTGCCCGGCAGATTTCCATCGTTATCTGCTTTCGGTTTGCCGTCAGTTTTTCCATCCGCCGTGATGTAGACGGAAACACGGATCACAGGATGGTTATTTCTTTCTATGGCTTCTTTCACTTCGGCAGACGCCTTCTTCATCGGACGGTCGGACGGAGCGGCCGGTGTGGAAACCATCATGGAAAGGAAGCGCACAGGAATGGATACGGCAGCGCTCACCGGCTTGTCTCCCAGTTTGGCGGGGTTGAAGCGCCAGCCTTCTACGCATCTCATAGCATATTCGTCAAGAACGACGGATCCTGCGCTTTGGGTGACAACGGCATCAGCGGGGATCCCGTCTTCCGTGACGGTCATCCGGATGACTGTGGCGGAAGAATGAGGAAGGGATTCCATGGCGGCATGGACGGCACCGCTCTGAGGAAGCATGGGATTGCTTTTCAGACTTGGCTTTGTCTGCATTTCTTCTGTGAGCGGAACGCCGTTCTTGTCAAGGAAATATCCTCCCTGCGGAACCGCTGCCTGGGAAATGCCGGAAGAAAGAAGGAGTGCTGCGGATAATGAGATTAATATTCTTTTCATAGTGACCTCGTTTTCTTTAAAATAAAGTACATTTACATTTTAATGGATGGAGCGGAAAAAAGAAAGTTAACCACGGCAGAAAAAATGAAACGGAAAAAGGACGTTTTTCCTTCCAAAGAAGTATCTTTAGATGATTAAAGCAGTGAATTATGATACAATATACATAAATATAAAACGGTTATTTTTTATTTTTCAGCAGTGTTTCTGTGGATTTTTGGGGTTTACGGAAATTTTTGCAGTTCCCTCTTTATGTATTGGAAATGCGGAGAACCGTTTTCGTATTTCTTTGGTCGTGTTTTTATTTGGAATCAGGTTTTGCGGGATTGAGGGAGGATAGATGACGGAGATAGAAATGTTCCGCGGCGCGATGATTGGCGGCGCCTGCGGAGATGCTCTGGGGTACCCTTTGCAGGAGCTTTCTGTCTGTCGTATTCAGCACAAGTACGGGCCCTTTGGCCTGCGTACGCTTGTGCGGAACGGGCAGTGCGGAAATCTGGCGCCGGTGACGGGAAATACGCAGATGGAACTGGCCACGGTAGACGGACTTCTGTGGACAGATGCAAAGAAATTGGAAGAAGCAGAAGGGCTGTACCGCGGCTATATGCGCTGGTTTTACAGCCAGACGGGGGAGGAACCGCGGCGCGGGCAGCGTACATGGATGAGACGGCAGCCTCATGAACGGGAGATCTGCCTTGTGCGGGAAAAATTCATGCATGCCCGCCGTAAACCGGAAGAAGGTCTTTTGAATGCGTTTTCCGGGGAAACGATGGGGACAACGAAAAATAAGGTAAATGAAAGCAAAGGCGGCGGCGCGCTGACAAGAGTGGTACCTATCGGGCTCCTTTATGCCGGCGACAGTAAGACAGCTTTTAATGCCGGCGTAAGGGCGGCGGCTTTTTCCCACTCGACTCCTGTCGCCTACTATGCGGCAGGGGCGGTATCGGCACTGATTGCCTGCCTTGCTGACGGAATGACGCTTCCCAAGGCTATTGAACGGATTCACGGGCTTTTGAATAAAACCCATCGGACCGACAGCATTACCACGCTTCTTTCTGCGGCGCAGCAGCAGGCTAACGACCAGCCTGCCGGAAAGGGGAATGTCTGGGCGTACATCGACAGTATCCATTCTCTGGGAAGCGGCGATCAGGCAGATGAAGCTCTGGCGATAGCCGTATATGCTGCCCTTGCTGTGGATGATCCTGTAGATGCGATCATCGCCGCGGCGAACCATAACGGAAACAGCCCGATTACGGCAGCGCTGACAGGAGCCATAGAAGGTGTCCGCTTCGGCGCAGATTTTCTTCCGAATTACTGGAAGGATCTGGTGGAAGGGGAAGAAATCATTGCCGGTCTGGCGGATAAACTGTACCACCTGTATGAAAAGCGCCTGAGAAGAGAAAAGGCAAAACAGAAAACAAAAGTTAAAACGGCCGGATCTGAAAAAGGGAAAATAAAATCCGGAAAACCGGCAGAGGAAAAGCCCGCTGAAGAAAAGCCGAAAAGAAAGCGCACAGGAAAAACGGAAGCGGCCGGTGTGAAAGAAGCGGAAGAAACGGTAAATCGGAAGGCCAAAAGATCACGAAAAGCGAAAACCGCAAAAGCGTAAAAATAGAAAAGGGAAGAAAGAGAACATTCCTGCTGCCGGCAGCGAGTGTTTTTCTTTTGTGGCAGATAAGAGTTTCCTCTGCGGGGCTCTTTTTTGACGGGCAAATTTCTTTTCCTTGTTATTTCTTCTTCCATCCCTTATACTTCTTTCATGGTTTAATGAAAGGGGACTGTAATGAAGAGGATTTTTATTTCTCTTTTCTTTTTTGCTTTTATGTGGACCGCTGCCGGGGCGGATGCTTCTCCGGAACTTCTTTTTGTCCGCTGGCCGGCGAATCCGGATGCGGTGTGGTATTCTTTCCGCATCGTGCCTGTGACACAGCATTTCGGACGGAAAGAAATGCGCCCGCCGATTTATGAAGACGGTCATGTTTTCCGTGACAGTGTGATGATTGAAAAAGAAATTACAGACAGCTATGACGGACCGGGGATCCTCTGCTGCCAGGTGAAAGCCATCGGTCTGGACGGGCAGAGCATTTCCGCCTATTCGGCACCTGTGCCGATGGAAAAGGCCGCGCAGGAAATGGAACGGTACGCGCCGAAGATCCGCGTGAAATACCATGAGCAGAACGGTACGGTTCTTCTTTATCCGGCGTATTCTTTTGTGAAAATTCCCCACGCGGTTTCTTATGAAGTGGAAATCACTGATGAAGAACCGGAAAATCCTGACGGCTGTGAACCGTCTGTCCATCGAATTTCGCAGGGGATTGTTACAATCCCCGAACTTTTTGACGAGCTGCCGCGGCAGGGAACGGTCTGGTGGCGTGTCCGCGGTCTTGATGAAAATGGCGGACCTGTAGGCGTATGGAGCGAAGCGGAAAAGATTGTGAATGATCCCGCGGAAAACTGGGAAACCGGCATTCTTGGAGACAGTATCAGCCACGGCGGCGGAAGGATGTCTTACAGTCCGGCGGACTGGCCTTACAATTATGCGTACTACCTTGATTTTCCTACGATAAATATGTCCCGGAGCGGTGATAAAACGGACGACCTTCTCCGGCGGTTCGATGCAGATGTCCTCCCTTTCCATGTACGGTACCTTCTCATTATGGGTGGAACAAACAATCTGCGCTGCGGGGGAACGGCGGAAGAGGTCATTTCTGACCTGGAAGCTCTTCAGGAAAAATGCAGGGCTAATGACATCAAGCCTGTCCTGCTTACCATTCCTCCGATCGCCCCGGAACGGATTTTGAAATATTACCATCAGCCGACGGCGGAAAACTGGAAAGCGGAATTTGACAAAGTGAACGGCTGGATACGGACGCAGACCCATATCGATACGGCAGCGCCTTTTGCCATGTATGAAGACATGCCGGAAAATTTTGCGGCGGACGGCCTTCATCCCGACAAAGAAGCAAAAGAAAAAATGGGGAAAATAATCAATGAAAAATTTCCTGAAATAAGAAAAAAGATCTCTGAAACGAAAATACAAAAATAAAAGAAAGACTCCGAAAAGAGTCTTTTTCTTATGAAAGGAAATAAACGGATAGCCGGCTTCTATCATCTGTAAGCTGACAGCTTTTTCGTCTTTTGATAAAAGCGGCACTTACGGTAAGATGTCATCCGAGTCATAGATTCTTCACTCTGTGCCATCATTCCGTTTTCCGTCTTTCTCACAAAGCATTCTTATCCCCATTTAAAATGACGTTAAACAGACGGTACAGCCAGGTTTATAATGAGAGAAAACGTTAATCGTCATCCTGAACGAATGTGAAGGATCTGTTACCGTGGTGAGGGAAACGGTAAGAAGATAAAAGCTATCAGCTATGAGCTGTCAGCTACAAGCTGTTAGCTGTGAGTTAAAAGCCGAAGCATATGATTTCCATTAGGTGTCATACGAAACAACAGCAAAGGATTTGCTGTTGTAGTGAGGGGAGCGTTAATCGTCATCCGAAGCAAATGTGAAGGGTCTGCCACCATGGTGAGGAAAACCGGTAAGATGCCATCCAGGGTGGCAGCGAAGAATCTGTTGCGCAAATGAAAGAAAAGGAAACCATACTGCTTAGCACATACTGCATATTATATGTATTATAGATATATAGTAAGATACTTTTTAAGGTATTTGTATGGGAACCGTAGATTTCAGGTTTGAAGCAATTAAGAAATAAAAAGACTGAAATTTGTCAAAATCTAATAATTGTGGTACACTGAAGTTGCTAAAAAGGCAGTCCTTCTTTTTTAGTGCGGAGATTCAGAAAACAGGCAGAGGAAACACGGTCACTCGAGCGAGATTTTCTGATTCCTGCTGAGCTAAGGACGCAAAGTTTTTTCTCAAAGGAGGAAGAATCATGAAAAAGATTCTCGCAATCGCAGCAGCAGCTGCACTCACCGCAGGCGTATCCGCATACGCTGCAAATCCGTTCTCTGATGTAT
>ENA-UAMM01000252-UAMM01000252.1-human-gut-metagenome-genome-assembly--contig:-NODE-252-length-18632-cov-8.460731_pt1 | contig 18632 bp, 19 predicted proteins | sample MGYA00243284_ERZ654499 | MGnify/ENA primary metagenome ERZ654499 (study PRJEB26926, sample SAMN06164397) | human gut metagenome | biome: ENVO:00009003; feature: ENVO:2100002; material: ENVO:00002003... | reverse complement strand
CTTTTATTACGCCTTAAAGATGAAAAATAAGTTTGTTATAGTGTGCTTGATAATAATTTGAGCATCCAAAATCATACTTTTCTGATGCCCAGAAATCTCCTAGCGTAATATCTGATAATTTGTCATCCCTAAACTTGCAGGAATAGCATGTTGGACGGTTAAGTATAAGACCATTTAAAAAGGCACACATATACAAATCGTCCCACCACACCCTAGTATATTCTTTATTGGATATAAACTTGATATTCATACAATGTAAACGCCAACCATATTTTTTCGATCTAAAAATAACATCTTCAATTTGATCTTGATATTTTTCTTCTATATAATGTTGATAGGCCACAAATACTTTCTCTGACGGTACACCTTCGCACAAAAAATCTACTAATAACAATTTATCCAATAATGTGCTATTCTTCATTTCAATATATCGTTTCAAACCAGCAACACAACACGGTGTACCAGAAAATAGCACATTTCGACCATTTATTAACATCTGTTCTACTTGATGGAAAGTATCACCTATTTCTGCTTGCACGTATTTACTGCGCATTATTCTATCCAGAAAAATTTCATCTGAATTCATATAAACTACAGTCTTTGTTTTTTGGTTATAAACAGCACCGTAAACCACTCCCCCCATTGACAAGATTTTTTCTGCCAATAACCAGAAAACTCCACCGGAAGAGCTATTTCTTCTCGCCTTATCATTTGAATAACCATAGTAATATCTTTTTTCCATGTTTCTACTCCGCTCTTTATCAGCGTTAAAAATTTCTTATAAAGTGTCCAAAATTATTTTATTTGATTGATTTCTTAGTTGTTGAATGGCTGCATCAATTGTATCATGTGATACCGCACGATTAATAATCTCCTCAAAAAAAGATGCGTCTTCTTCGGTCCATAGATGTTGAGAAGCATTTAGTTTATTTGCTATATCAGACACTTTGGGGAATTTTGGATAAATGCAAACTCGTTTAGCAAATAGTAATGAAAAAATGGCACCATGAAAAGTTGTAGTAAAACAGCACTCTGAATTATACATAAGATTTGCAAAATCAAGTGGTGAGGCATAAATAACATTGTCCGCTATTCTCAAATAATTACAAGGAGAAATAATCTTAAGACCATTTTTTTTGGCATAATGATGCAGTTCATACTTCTCCCATTCATCCAGTGTCGGTGGTCTTGTGCCTACCAGCGACATGTCTCCTTTTAGTACATTAAGGAATTGTGGAAATTCATCCAGGCTTGTTTTTCTAATAAAATTACCAATTCCAGTTTCCTTTTCTCCATTTGGCAAGATTTTATTTCCTATTACACGTGGATCGAATTCCAGCTTAAACATCATGCCGTCTTCGACTCTGTTGTCTTTCATCAGCTCTTTTTTCCGCTCCTCGGCATCCATGTACATACTGCGGAATTTATACATCTTAAACTTCTTTCCGTTCTTTCCCACTCGAATCTGTGAGAAGAAAATCGGACCTGGCGACTGAATATAGATTGCAGGTGCCACAAATATGAAAATTATTCCTGTCAAAATACATCCTGCCAATCCACCTATAATATCCAGGCTTCTCTTCATAAATGCCTGCTTCACAGTTGCATAGTTTATGCTGGTTGTCAATACTGTATAATTGCCCAGCTTCTCTACCAACTGCTTCTTTCCTATCGCATCTGCCATCTTTGCCAGATTTAAATGCACCGTTACACCTGTTTCTAACAGCTGATCTGCCAGTTTCTGTGGATAAGGGTATTTTTCAGAAATCACAAGAAAAACTTCATCAATCCATTCTCTGCAGACATAATTTGCCGCATCTTCTTCATTTGCCAGAACAGGAATTCCTTCTATCTTTTGTCCTTTCATATCTTTGTCCACAAGCACAATTCCAACCAAATTAAATCGCTGGTAATTATGTTCCTGCATGCTGCGCACCACTTCAGCAGCAATATCACTGCTTGTAATAATCAGAAGTGAACGGTCGCCTCCATTTTCCATTCTTTTCTGCAAATGTTTCTTCCACAAAATCCTTGTCACATATGCAAATATTATATAGAACACAGCTGTAAAATACAAAACTGATCTGGAAAAAGAGGTTCCCTCTTGAATTGTAAATAAATATAAAACTGCCAGAAGCATTACCAGAATCACGTGTTTAACCGTCGCAGCCAGTTCCTGATAGTATCCCCGTCTCAATACGCCTTTTAAAGTCTCAAACAGAAATACCACAAAAAAATCGATAAATGTCAACATAAATGCCATATTTCTGTATAATAAATTCTTGTACGGGTTTCCTATCCCATGACGACAAACATATGATAAAACGAACGCCAGATGCAGGCTGATTAAATCAATTAATATAAAATCAAAGTGCTTCAGCCAGCCTTTAGAACTTTTTCTATACATATTTTTCTTTTTCTTCTCTCCCTGTTTTCATAAATCTATGTTTTCGCTATAGGTTATTCTACATAGTTCTACATAATTTGTCAATATTTTCTGTTTAAAACATTTCGTATTACTGAAAGCAAAGCATACAATAACTTTTTCCAGAACACAAAAACAGCCGCCATTTCTGGCGGCTGCATTTTATTTCTGAATTACCGAATAATTATTCAGCATCTGCAACAACAGTGAAGAAAGCACCATCATCTAATGCAACTTCAAGAGTTTTGTTCTCTTTGTCAACGCTGATCGGATCAACGATCTGCCATTTCTTTGCATCTTCTTTGCTGTAAGCTACAAGCTGAATGTTCTCCATAGTATCTGTGATACTTGGAACAGAGATCTCAACTTCATATTTACCATCAGCATTCTTCTCTGCTTTGTCTGCATCAAGTACTTTGAATTCATCAAAACCTGTAACGAATTCTTTTCCGTCAAGTTTCTGAACGAGTTCATCGATAGCTGCTTTAACTTCTTCGTCTGTTGTCTCTTCTGAAAGAGTTTTCAGAACGTCAACGAAACCAGCAACTTCCATTTTACCTTCGTTAACCTGTTTGAAAGCGTCAGCTACTGCCGGCAGTTCTGCCTGCAGATCAGTAAATCCTTCTGCTTCTTCGATCTTCTGAACAACTTCATAGATTGTAGACTGTTCAGCAGATACTGTAATTGCGCTTGTGCGGCTTCCTGCTGCACTGACACCTACAGTAGCACATCCTACTCCAAGGGCAGTTGCTAAAGCAAGTGTCATGAATTTCTTTGCAAGTTTCATAATGCACCTCTCCTTTTGGATTATTTTTATATTGATAATCGTACAGGAAGTCTGTACGAATTATCTCTGAGTAATAATAACAGTACTAATGACTATTTACCACCATACAGTTTATTCCAAACCGGCTGTCTTCTAACCGGTTTATTGAATTTTCTCATAAAACATGGAAATAATCAAGTCCGACAGAGCATCTTTATCTACTTGATACTCATCAAAGTTCTTACCTTGCTTTCCCTCACCAGGTACAGTCTCTGTATCAGTGATACCGTTTCCGGATGCTGTAAGCAGCTTCGCAAATATATCATTTCCCATGTTTGTGACTGTATAGCTCTTAATACTGTCATAAAGGTCTGCCACAAATCCAGCATCCTCTCCTGCCTTCTCCTGCGCTTTCTGAATTAATGCCTGGAGATAGGTTTTCTGTCTCTCCTGACGGACCAGAGCACTCTGGGTCTTGTCAGTGTCTCGATATCGTACAAACTTTTCTGCGTTTTCACCTGTAATGTTAACAACAGCGCCCTCTTTAAATTCCGGATATGTATCCTCAAGGCTGTTGTCAGGCACTGTGATCTGAACTCCTCCTACGAAGTCCGTGATCACCGGAATACCATCCATGTTCATGGAACAGTATCCCTGAATCGGAAGTCCTTCCAGCAGATTGGATACTGCTGTCTTCATCAGTTCACAACTCTTCTGTCGACCATCACCAAATGCGTATTGAATATTTATGTGGTCTGTTGTCATTCCAAGACTCTTACCGGATGGATTGAAAACCTCAATCTCTGTCATAGAATCTCGCGGGACGAAGAGCACTTTAATCTTCTCCGTCGCTCTGTCCATAGAAACCACAAAAATCGCATCTGCCTGTCCGGCATCTTCCTGTGTTTGATAAGTATCTACCGATTCTCTTGTATCAATTCCTAGAAATAAGTAGTTGCTGAGATGATCGTTATATTTATATGTCGCACCCTGATATTCCACAGTGTCACTACCTGATGTCTGGCTCGTCTGATTCTGACCGTTACTGTTCTGAGCACCTGTATTTCTGGATGATGCTTTTGTCTGCATCATAAAATAATACCCGCCGCCCAAAACTGTAAGAACTATGATCAGGATAATTATCAGAATCATATAAATCTTTCGTTGTCTCGCAGCTTCTTTTGCTGTTTTTTTCATTTTCATTCCTTCAATCGTTTATTCAGCTCTGGCTGATATAGCCAAGCTCCTGCAATTTCTGGAACACTGCCTCTGCCATAGCCTGCTGTGCTTCATAAGTAGCAGACAGCTGCTGTGTCACATTTGCAAGACTGATATAATGTTCGCCCCACTTCTCGCTGAGCACCTGATCGAGTGCTTCAGAAGTCACGCTTCCATCCATAGGGCGTGTTCCTACAACAATGAACTGGTCTTTGTTCTGGAATGTATTTAAAATCTGTTCCTGCTGCTCAGCAAGCTCTGCAGGATCATGATTCCATCCGCCATAGTATCCCATGAAGATGACAGGTACACAGTCCATATCATTTCTGGTAGTCTGTTCTTCTGTAAGATCACGGATTCCTGTCTCTGTTACATTCAGCTGCGCACCATTTGCGGCCTGCTGATGTTTCGCAATATATCCCTGAAGAGTTTCATCACTTACACCGGCCATCTTCATCATGGAAAGTGTGCCGCCGCCCTGAAGGGTCTTGTTGATCACTGTCAGGTTATATCCGTTGTCTGTCAGAAGTTTCTGAAGCACTGCCATGTAGGAATAGGTGTTGGATTCCTCACCATTGATCAGATCATCTCCCCAGCATGCGATACCGGAAATTGTTCTCGGTGTTTCCGCTTCAGCAGTATCTTCTGCCTGTGCGGTCTCCTCTGCATCCTCTTCCCCGGCTGTGTCTTCTTTCTTCTTGCTCTTCTTTGTCTCACTGTTATCGGCATCTTCTGTATTATCATCTTCGGAGGATGCCTTCTCTAACTGTGCAGCGTGTTCCTTTACTGCTTCATAATCTTCGATTCCGCTCTGCTGGTTACCTGCAAGTTCTGTCAGACGTTTGGCTTCTTCCTGCTCTGTATTATAGCTCATCACAAGAATAGTGCCAAGAACCCCCACCAGGATAATACAGATAAAACCCAGCAAAATATTTGTCTTTTTCCCTTTTCTCTTCTTATTTCTGCTCACTTTTCCCAATTTTCCTTTACTGTTAATTATGGTTATGATATCACATCTGAACGATTATCAGACAGCGATATTATTTCTGGGACTCATCATCGCTTCTGCGATAGTATTCACCATAATGTTTGTAGTAAGAAGAGTAATATTTGTCGCTACTGGTGTCTATCTTATTCATAACAGCTCCCAGAACACGGCATCCGCTTCTCTCAAGCTGTGCAAATGCCTTCTGTGCATCTCTGTATCTGACGCTGCCTGGCTGGATCAGGAAGATCGCACCATCACAGCATCTGCCGATTACCGCAGCATCGATTACAGTTCCGATCGGCGGTGTGTCAATCAGTATGTAATTGTAATATTCCCTGACTTCTTTCAGAAAAACCTTGAAAATGTTCTCGCTGAGAAGTCCTGAAGGGTTTGGTGCAGCCGGACCTCCGAATATAATGTCCATATTCGGGAAATTCGTCTCATAGATAATATCCTGCAGTCCTACCTGCCCACTGAGAAGCTGAGAAAGTCCTTTGACCTCTTCTTCTACTCCCAGTCGTCCTGCATAAGCAGTCTTTCTGATATCCGCATCCAGAAGAAGAACTTTCTTACCGATGCTTCCAAGCTCCTGTGCAAGGCTGAGTACTACATCACTCTTACCTTCATTCGGAAAACAGCTTGTAACCAGAATTGTCTTTATGCTCTGACCGGACAGCTGGATATTTGTACGCAGCGTTTTAATCGCTTCGCTGTAGAAATAGTCCGGTTTTCTTTTATCTGTTAAATTGAGTTTCTTCATTGCTCAGATTCCTCCATTACTCTAGCGACGCTTCTTGTTCTTCTTATTGCTCTTTGGTTTCTTGTTCTTCATGTTTACGTAGTCTTTTCTGTCAGGAACCTTGGCAAGTACAGAAACACCGAGATATTTCTCAATATCTTCTTCTGTCTTGATAGTATCATCCATTACAGCGTATACAACTACGATTGCCGCACATGCAAGAAATCCGAGTAAGAAGCCAATTACTGAGTTCTTCATTACACTTGGAGAAGTTCTCTCTGTAGCAATCTTACCAACTTCGATGATCTTAGGCGGAATAACCTCCATCTTGTCTCCGATATAGGATGAGGAAACATTCGCAATCTCATCTACGATCTTCTTAGCCATTGTAGAATCCGGATTATCAACAGTGATCTCAAGGATACGGGTATCTGTCGGATTATTAATCGTTACATCCTCTTTCAGATCCTCCGCTGTCATATCCAGGTTCAGATTTGTAACTACCTGTTCCAGTACAGGGGTACTTGTGATCAGTACTGTGTAATCACTTGTCAGACTGGCACCTAACTGCAGATCCGCCAGAGATGTCAGCGTGGTTTCCTTTGAGAGAACAAGCATACTGGATGTTGAACTGTAGATTGGTGTCATCAGGAACTGTGTACATGCAGCTCCGATACAGCCACCTATAAGAGCAACCATCAGTACCAGCAGAATTTTCTTTCTGAGTGCATGAAATATTTCCAGTAAATCAATTTCAACTTCATCGTCATTGACATCAAGTGCCTGCACCCTGCTGCTCTCAAATTTGCTGTTCAAATTGTCTAACATCTGATATTTTCCTTTTCCCTTTTTCATTGTAGTTTTTGTAATTATCCGACTGATTTATTTTACAGCAGACAGTTACAGTTTTACATAAACCGTATACATTTTACCGTAGTACGTATAAAAAGTCAATTGCGAGTGACATTATTCTTTGAAATTCATTAAAATTCTTTAAAATCCGACCACAAAGTTAACTCGGTCAAAATCCATTAAAATTTATGATCTATGATTTTCTGCGGATTTCGAATGAAAAGCTGTTTCGCATAGTCTGTATCCATTTTCTTAATTACATAGCTATAGGCTTCCCCGATTCTGGAAATTCTTTTACTGCTGTCATGGCAGTCAGAACCTACAAAATGAACCAGGTCATTCTTCATCAGCTTCTGACAGTAGCGTTTTGTAAAAAAGCCGTCTTTTCCCACAATGCTGTCTGCATTGATCTGCATATAAGCTCCCATCTCTGTCAGTTCTTCTACAAAGTCCAGATCTGTACGGGTCGCTTCGTATCGTTCAATATGTGCAACAATGGGTCTGTACCCGCCGGAAAGCATTGCAGACAGGCGTTCTCTGATATAGGATGCCTCTGAATTGTGAGAGAATTCTACCAGCACATACCTGGAACCAGCCATGGTAGAAACTTTTTTCTCACGAAGCATAGGAAGCATCTCCATATTTGCATGAAATTCGCATCCGAGGTAAAGATGCAGATCTTTACTGATATCTGCTGCCGCCTCTTCTGCAAGCCGGAATTGTCTCTGTACTTTTTCCAGAGGTGTCTCAAACATCCGAAAACGGAAATGAGGCGTCAGAATAATGTTTCTCACTCCCTGCTTATATTCCATCTCCAATAATTTTCTTGTTTCTTCAATATCCGCAGCTCCGTCATCCACTCCTGGCACAATGTGGCAATGTATATCGAATATTCCTTCTTCGAGCATTCTTGTTATCCCTTCTGTCAACAAAACTGCCGGATATTCAGCAAGCAGCTTTCCATCCGGCAGTCTCTGTTATTCAACACAACTATTTTTGTTGTCTGTTATTATTCTTCTGTAGCTTCCTCAGCCGGTGCCTCAAGAGCTTTCATGCTCAGGCTGATCTTCTTGTCTTCGCCGTTGAAGTCAACAACTTTAGCTTCGATCTCCTGTCCGATTGACAGTACGTCTGCAGGTTTTGCAACGTGCTCTCTGGAAATCTGAGATACGTGAAGAAGTGCATCTACACCTGGTGCAAGTTCTACGAATGCGCCGAAGTCTGTCATACGTGCAACTTTACCTTTTACTACGTTTCCTACAGCGAAATCTTCAGCTGCTGTGAGCCACGGATTTGCTTCCGGGAATTTGAGGGAAAGTGCGATCTTGTCTCCGTTGATCTCTTTGATAAGAACTTTAACTGTTTCGCCAACTGTGAATACTTTCTTCGGGTTCTCTACTCTGCCCCAGGACATTTCGGAGATGTGAAGAAGTCCATCAGCTCCGCCGAGATCGATGAATGCACCGAAATCTGTAACGTTCTTAACAGTTCCTTCAACTGTATCACCTACATGGATTTTCTCCATTAATTCTTTCTGTTTCTCTGCTTTCTCAGCAAGAAGAAGCTGCTTACGGTTACCGATGATGCGGCGTCTTCTCGGGTTGAATTCTGTGATTACGAATTCGATCTCCTGATCTGCATATTTGGAAAGGTCTTTCTCATATGTGTCGGATACGAGGCTTGCAGGAATGAATACTCTTGCTTCGTCTACGTTTACACAAAGTCCGCCATCGAGTACCTGAGTTACAGGAGCTTTTAATACTTCCTGATTCTCAAATGCTTCTTCAAGACGTTTGTTGCCTTTCTCTGCTGCCAGTCTCTTATAAGTAAGAGTTACCTGACCTTCTCCATCGTTTACTTTGAGAACTTTTGCTTCCATTGTGTCGCCAACGTGAACAGCATCAGTGAGTACAAGGCTTGCATCGTTAGAGTATTCGTTCTTTGTGATAATACCGTCTGCTTTATAACCGATATTCAGAATAATCTCATCTTCTTTTACATCGATGACAGTACCCTGTACAATCTCTCCATTTCTGATAGTTTTTACGGAATCTTCCAGCATCTGTTCAAAACTTAATTCTGACATGTTCTTGAACCTCCTCAATAATTTTGTTTGGGGTGGAAGCCCCTGCTGTAATACCTACATAACTACTGCATTGGAACATTTCAGAATCCAAGTCTACAGGTGTTTGTATATAGTAAGTATTTCCACATTCCTTTTTACATATTTCAAACAGCTTTTGAGTATTGGAACTGTGCCGGCCGCCTACGACCAGCATAGTGTCTACCTCTCCGGCTATGTTTTTTGCTTCTCTCTGCCGTTCTTCGGTAGCATTACAAATAGTGTTTAAAATATTAAGAATATTTAAAACATTATTATCATACCTCTTTTTGCGGAGAATTTCAACTAAATCTTTAAATTTGTTGTAATTAAATGTCGTCTGGGACACAATACTTATTTTTTTGCCTTTTGGGGGTACAAATACTTCGGCTTCTTCTTTGTTTCTGATCACCGTGTACGGTCCCTGACACCAGCCGCAGATGCCCTGTACTTCGGGGTGGTCTTTGTCTCCGATGATGATGATGTGGTTTCCTGCAAGGCTTTCTTTTTCCACGATCCTGTGGATTTTCAGAACGAAGGGGCAGGTCACATCTACGTAGGAGATGTTTTTTTCTTTCAGCTTATCGTAGATGGGTTTACCTACACCGTGAGAGCGGATGACTACTGTTCCGTTCTGCAGGGTATCATCCGGGGAATCCAGGTCTGCTTCTGTGATAACATGGACGCCACGGGCTTCCAGATCCGCTACTACGCCTTCATTGTGGATGATCGGACCCAGAGTGAAGATTGGTTTCTGTTCTGTGTCGATCAGCTCGTAGACTTTGTCCACTGCACGTTTGACGCCGAAGCAGAAGCCTGCTGTCTCTGCTACTTTTACTTTCATTACTAATCCTCTTAATTTATATTCATTGCCATTCTTCTGGAATTTATAGCAATCCTCTGAAATAATGTATCTTAATCCAACTCATCAGAGCGTGAAATCCTGTGTCAGATATCTTTGCGTGTGTCATCTTCTGATGAACTACAGGCAGTTATCTGATCATTTCTGCACCTTTTCTTTATATACATTAAGAATTGCATTTACAACATCATCAATTCCCATTTCCGAAGAATCTACAAGCACTGCGTCCTCTGCCTGTTTCAGAGGGGAGATTTCGCGGTTCATGTCGCGTTCGTCGCGCTCGATGATGTCTTTTCGGATCTGGTCCAGGTCGAAGGATTCTCCCTTCTGTTCATATTCCAGTGCTCTTCTTTTTGCTCTGGTGTCTGCGCTTGCTGTGAGGTAGATTTTTACTTCTGCATTTGGAAGGATAGTTGTGCCGATATCTCTGCCGTCCATGACTACGTCATTTTTCTCTGCCAGAGTTCTCTGAAGTTTCAGAAGATGAGCTCTGACTTTCGGGTTTGCGGAACTTTTGGATGCCATGTTTCCTACCTGTTCGGTGCGGATCATAGCATTTACGTTCTCTCCGTTGAGGATGACAATCTGTTCTCCGTTTTTGTATTCGATGGAGATGTCAGCGCCGGAACATACGGCTTCGATCTCTTCCTGATTTTCTCCGTTTACGCCATGGTTCAAAAGATATAAAGCCATTGCCCTGTACATGGCTCCTGTATCTACATAGATAAATGATAATTCTTTCGCTACTTTCTTTGCGATGGTGCTCTTACCTGCTCCTGCAGGTCCGTCGATGGCTATGTTACATCCCATTTTTGTGATTCCTCCTGTTTCTATTATTTAATAACGTATAGTCGAATCATATCATAGTTATATAGCAATTCCATAAAATACTGCAGGCAATCCAGTCCATCATAGCGTGAAGTCCTGCGTCAGATATCTTTGTCGTGCATCAGCACGCCTACAGATATCTTCCTTGTCCTTCGCACTCTGCCGAACTGTCCTGATTGCATTATTTTGTGTAATTGCTTAATTTGCTTACTGTATAGCCTGCGCTGCCAGATATGCGGTAGACCAGGCAATCTGTAAGTTATATCCACCTGTCACTGCGTCCAGATCCAGTACCTCACCTGCGAAGTAAAGACCTGATATTTTCTTTGATTCCATTGTGCCCGGGTTGATCTCTTTGACAGAGACACCGCCTCTGGTAATGATGGCTTCTTTGAACTCGCCCATCCCCGTGATGGTGAACGGAAATGCTTTTATTATATCAATGAAGTGCTGGCGTTCTTCTCTGGAGATGTCGTGGATTTTCTTCTCTGCGGGGATTCCACCCAGTTCCAGCATTACCGGAGTCAGAGATGACGGGAAAAGTACGCCAATCACGTTCTTGAACTGTTTGTTTGGTCCTGCTTCAAATTCACGCAGGATCCTGGCATCCAGTTGTTCTCTGGTGAGTGCAGGCTTCAGATCCAGATATGCGGACAGTTCGCCGTTTGGTGCTTTCGCCAGTTTTGCACCGATGTGGGCACTGGCGGAGAGGATCATTGGACCTGTGACTCCGAAATGGGTGAACATCATCTCTCCGAAATCCTCATAGAGTACTTTCTTTCCATTCTTTATGGTAAGTCCTGTATTCTTAAGGGAAAGTCCCTGAAGCTTAGGGACATAGTCTTCTTTTGTCTTTAATGGCACAAGGGAGGGAGCAATGTCCGTGACTTTCAGTCCCAGTTCTCTTGCAAAGCGGTATCCGTCACCTGTGGAACCGGTACTCTGATAAGAGAATCCGCCGGTTGCCACGATGACTGCATCTCCTTCCATGAAGGTTCCGTCTGTAAGGATGACTCCTGTGATCTTCTCCTGCGGTATGTCAGGTGATTTTTTTCCTTTTCTGCCTTTTCCTGCATCAGATCCTGATTCTGTTAATGTGGCTTCTGATTCAAGGGTATTTACGGAATCTGTTACAGATTCCGTTACAGGTTTCTTTACAATTTCCTGTACAGCAGTGTGAAGATGAATCTTTGCTCCTGCTTTCTTCAGTTCACGTTCCAATGCGCGGATGATGTCTGAGGAATGGTCAGACTGTGGAAATACGCGGTTTCCACGCTCTACCTTCAGAGGGACACCTGCTTTCTCAAAGAACTCCATTACATCCTGAGGGGTAAATGAATAGAAACTGCTGTAGAGGAACTTGGGATTGCTCATCATTGCAGGAAAGAGTTCTTCTGTGTCGCAGGCATTTGTCACATTGCATCTGCCTTTTCCTGTGATGAAGACTTTCTTTCCCAGTTTCTCGTTCTTCTCTAATATGTGAACTTCATGATGGTTACGGGCTGCAAAAACCCCTGCCATCATTCCGGCGGCTCCGCCGCCGATTATTATAACTTTGCTCATGGAATATTCTCCTGTATTTATTTTACCCTGCAGATTGTCTATTTCATTATGGTTCCACGTCTCCGCTTCGCTACGATCAATATAGATATGTACCACTGGCAGCATATCCCCATTGGCACATTATATTCCCGGGTATCATATTCTTTCATAATAACGCAAAGGAGCCTGCTTGCGCAAGCTCCTTTTTTCGTTTGGACATATTTAATTACTGATCAATTATACAGGATATGCTCCGTTCTTTTTGTCAGCTGCTTTCTCGTCAACTTTTGTTTTCTGAGCCTGACGGTATTTGAAGAAGTCCATAGCTACCTGTGGGAACAGTGCGTATGTTAATACGTCTTCATCCTGTTCCTTGTACTGAGCCATTTCGCTCTCAAGTTTCTCAAGCTCGTTGTCAAGAAGGTCTGCAGGACGGCAAGTGATCGGTTTCTCATCGCCGATACACTTCTTCTGTACTTCCGGATTAAACGGTTTTACAGTTGCGCCGTATTTTCCTAACAGGATATCTTTTGTTTCTTTTGTAACCATTTTGTATCTCTCGCCCATAAGTACGTTGAATACAGCCTGTGTACCAACGATCTGTGAAGACGGAGTAACAAGTGGCGGTTCACCAAGGTCTTTACGTACACGCGGAACTTCCTCGAGAACATCGTAGAATTTGTCTTCTGCGTGCTGTTCTTTCAGCTGGGAAGTCAGGTTGGAGAGCATACCGCCCGGTACCTGGTACAGTAAAGTTTTGATGTTAACACCAAGGTTCTTCGGATTGAGCAGTCCGCTGTCAAGAGCTTCGTCACGGATCGGACGGAAGTAGTCAGCGATCTCGGAGAGAAGCTTCTGATCAAATCCTGTGTCGTATGGTGTATCTTTGAATGTCTCAACCATAACCTCTGTTGCAGGCTGGGATGTTCCCAGTGCAAATGGAGACATTGCTGTATCGATGATATCTACACCTGCTTCTACTGCTTTTAAGTAAGTCATGGAAGCTACACCTGAGGTGTAATGTGTATGAAGGTCGATCGGGATCTTAACTGTTTCTTTTAATGCTGTAACAAGCTCTGTAGCTTTGTTTGGAAGGAGAAGACCTGCCATATCTTTGATACAGATGGAATCAGCGCCCATATCTTCGATACGTTTTGCAATATCTGTCCAGTATTCCATTGTGTAAGCATCTCCTAATGTATAGGAAAGAGCTACCTGTGCATGAGCCTTCTCTTTGTTTGCAGCGCTTACAGCTGTCTGAAGGTTACGAAGGTCATTGAGACAGTCAAAAATACGGATGATGTCGATTCCGTTTGCAGCTGATTTCTGTACGAAGTATTCTACAACGTCATCTGCGTATGGACGATATCCAAGGATGTTCTGTCCACGGAAGAGCATCTGAAGTTTTGTGTTTTTGAAGCCGTCACGTAATTTACGAAGTCTTTCCCATGGATCTTCGTGAAGGAAACGAAGGGATGCATCGAATGTTGCACCACCCCAGCACTCTACTGCGTGATAGCCGACTTTATCAAGTTTATCTACGATCGGAAGCATCTGTTCTGTGGTCATACGTGTTGCGATCTGGGACTGATGAGCATCACGGAGAATGGTTTCCACAATTTTAACAGGTTTTTTCTCTAATTCTGCCATTATTAAATCTCCTTTATAGTTCTGTTTAATCGGATATTCGCAATCCGCTTCGCTACTTGCTCATAACCAAATAGCTGCTCCGCAGCTTATCAGAAGGAGTTGCACTCCTCCTGATACAAGCAAGATAGCTTGCTTGATTTGGTTATACTCCGAAAATAGCCATGAATGTTCCGGCTGCTACGGCTGTACCGATAACACCGGCAACGTTCGGGCCCATTGCGTGCATCAGAAGGAAGTTTGTAGGATCTGCCTCTGCGCCCACTTTCTGGGATACACGGGCTGCCATAGGTACTGCGGATACACCTGCGGAACCGATCAGCGGGTTGATCTTTCCATGAGTCAGTTTGCAGAGCAGTTTACCAAGCATACATCCGCCGAATGTACCGATTGCGAATGCAACAAGACCTAAAACTACGATCTTCAGAGTATCTGCGTTTAAGAATGCTTCTGCACTTGTGGAAGCACCTACGGATGTACCCAGAAGGATAACTACGATATACATCAGGGCATTGGAAGCTGTTTCTGTCAGCTGTTTTACAACACCGCACTCTCTGAACAGGTTACCAAGCATGAGCATACCAACCAGCGGAGCTGTTGTAGGCAAAATCAGGCAGACAACGATTGTGATAACGATCGGGAACAGGATCTTCTCCAGTTTGGAAACCGGGCGAAGCTGATCCATTTTGATCTTACGTTCTTTCTCTGTTGTGCAGAGTTTCATGATAGGCGGCTGGATGATCGGAACCAGTGACATATAGGAATATGCTGCCACTGCAATCGGTCCCATCAGTGCAGACTGTCCAAGTTTACCTGCAAGGAAAATGGAAGTCGGGCCGTCAGCACCACCGATGATGGAGATAGCTGCTGCTGCTTTTCCGTTGAACCCAAGGAAGATTGCAAGGAAGTAAGCTGCATAGATACCAAGCTGTGCCGCAGCACCCATCAGGAAGCTGATCGGGTTTGCGATAAGCGGACCGAAGTCTGTCATGGCACCTACACCCATGAAGATCAGGGATGGTAAGATACTCCACTCATCAAGGATGTAGAAATAATGAAGAAGTCCACCTACACCATTGGACATATCTTCCGGGTTTGCCATAATGTCCGGATAGATATTTACAAGCAGCATACCGAATGCGATAGGAACAAGCAGAAGCGGCTCGAATCCTTTCTTGATAGCAAGATAAAGGAATACGCAGGCTACTGCGATCATCAGGTAATTGCCCCATGTCAGATTGAAGAATGCTGTCTGGTGAATCAGGTTGGACAATGTTTCTGTTACATAAGACATTTGACTACCTCCCGTCTTAGTTCATTGTTGCTAAAGTATCTCCGTTTTCTACAGAGGCACCTTCTGCAACATCAATGCTTGCGATAGTACCGTCCTGAGGAGCTACTACAGGGATTTCCATTTTCATGGATTCAAGAATAACTACGCTGTCTCCGGCTTTTACTGCCTGTCCAACGCTTGCTGCTACTTTGACAACTTTACCAGGTACGGAAGCAGTTACTTTTACTGCGCCGGCGCCTGCTGCAGGTGCTGCTGCTTTCGGAGCTGCTGCAGGTGCAGCCTTAGGTGCTGCTTTCGGAGCTGCTGCAGGTGCGGATACGCTTCCTGTTTCTTCAACAGTTACTTCATATGCTGTACCGTTTACTGTAATTGTATAGCTTTTCATTTTAAAATCCTCCTAAATAAATGACAATTATCTTCTATTTCTTTTTACTTTACGGATGGAACGAACTACGAAGCCATCTGTTGTAGTTCCTTCTGCTGCTGCGATGGCTGCTGCGATAACAGCTACCAGCTCTCCGTCATCTGCAAGGTTCTCTTCTGCCTGTGCAGGTGCTGTCTGTGCGATGGCTGCTGCCTCTGCCTCTTTTGCAGCTTTGGCTGCTTTTGCTTCTGCTGCTTTCTTTGCTTCCGGATTCGGAATAAATCTGAACAGAGAAATCAGAAGGCTTAATAAAATCAGCATTACGAATACAGTTCCAATACCCATCAAAGTATTAAGGCCTGCTCTCTGAAGAGTCTTGCCCATACCATACTGTACATCTACAGACATGGAAGTCGGTGTTCCCTGTGAGTCAAAGACATATACAAAGTTTGCTTCTGCTTTCTCAAATTTAAGAGGAACAGTAACTGTGTACTGATCATCTTTGAAAGTTACAGTAGTTTCACCATTGCTGTCCTTCTTTGCGCCAAGTTCATCCTTGGATGTCTGCCAGGACTGCATGGCACTTGTTGTAAAGTCATCTCCTGAACTCATGTAATTCTCGATTTCTTCATCTTTAAGCTGGACAATGGCATCTGTCAGTCCTTCTGCTGTAGTTACCAGTGTGGACTTAACAGTATCATCAACCTTATCTGCGGCAAATACCACAGAGGTGCTGCCGATCACCAGCGCAGCCATTACGAGAAATGTCATGAATACAGAAGTTATTTTTTTGATCATTTTCATATGCGTCACCCCGCTTAGACCGTTCCATGTTTCTTAGACGGACGATCTTCTCTCTTTGTGAACAGCATCTCAAATGCACCGATTACATATTTTCTTGTGTCAGCCGGGCTGATCACAGTGTCAACATAGCCTCTTGCTGCTGCGGAAGCAACACCATTCTGAAGCTCTCTGTACTGAGCAGCTTTCTCATTCAGTTCAGCAGCATCTGCATCTGCATACATGATCTTGGCTGCCAGGGAAGCATCCATCATACCGATCTCTGCGTTATCCCATGCATATACAAGGTCTGCACCGATAGATTTGCTGTTCATTGCCACGTAAGCTGTACCGTAAGCTTTGCCGATGATCACATTTACCTTCGGAACAGTTGCATCTGCGAATGCAGCTACCAGTTCACCTACGGATTTCGCCATCATCTTCTCGCTGCATAAGGTTGCCATGAAGCCTGTTGCGTTTGTAAGTGTAAGTACCGGAATATCAAAAGCGTCGCAGAATTTCACGAAATCTGCTGCTTTTCTTGCGCCTCTTGCAGAGATGCTTCCGTCAAATGTTTCTGTTTTCTTACCTTCTGCGTCATATACTTCGCTTCTGTTTGCAACAGCACCTACTGTAGCGCCGTTTAAACGGATAAAGCCTGTAACCATGTCTTTTGCATAGTCTGCTTTTGTCTCGAAGAATTCACCGTTGTCAGCGATCTGGGAAAGTGCGATTGCTGTGTCACCTGCACAGTTTGCAAGATCTGCGCATACGCGGTTAAGATCATCTGTACACTCTGTGTAATTGTCTGTGTCTTCATTATTAGAAGGAAGAAGTGATACTAAGGAACGGATCTGGCCAAGAATCTCATCCTCTGTACCAACGCCATCGATCACACCTGTCTCTTTGCTCTGGAAATCAGCTGCTGCTGTGTCGCATTTGTCTGTGTTGTTTCCTTCCAGTGCGTTTGGTGTGTTGACGAACATTTTTCCTTTTTTGGATTCCATGAATGTGAAATCTGTCAGGGACGGGATAACTGCCATACCACCGCCGCATGTTCCAAAGATTGCTGTGATCTGTGGGATCACACCGGATGCCAATGTCTGTTTCAGATAAATCTGTCCGAAAGCTTCCAGTGCGTCTGTTGCTTCCTGAAGACGGATACCTGCACAGTCAACAAGTCCGATAACCGGAGCGCCTGTTTTCATGGCAAGATCATAAAGTCTTGTGATCTTCTTTGCATGCATTTCACCAACAGTACCGTTTAATACAGATGCATCCTGGCTGTATACATAAACCAGTTTGTCATCAATCACACCATATCCGGTGATAACACCGTCAGATGGTGCCTTGTTTGCAGTCATGTTGAAATCTGTGGATCTGGCTGTTACACCCTGTCCGATTTCGACAAAACTGTTTGCGTCAAGCAAAGAAGTAATTCTTGTGCCTGCTAAGCTTTGTGTTGCATTACTCATTCTTGTTTGCCCTCCATCTTTATGAGAATATTTAAAAGTTAACCCAAAAATTTAGCCGATTTTAATTTTACCTTTTCTGGCAAAAAATTTCAACATTTATTTGCCATTTTCGTTAAAAAAATAGCAGAAAATTATGTCAGGTTTCTCCGAATTCTGTTTTTTTGAGCATTTCTTCCTATTTAAGAGGAAAAACATAATGAAAAGCACTTATCAGCATATTTTTTCACCTCTGAACGTAAAAAATATGGCTATCAAAAACCGTATTGTTATGGTGCCTATGGGCACAAAGGATCATCGATGGAACTCCGGAAGGAAGAAATATCCTTAATACGCTGACTCAGATGGGATACCTTCAATAAAAATCTTTACAACAAAATACGAAAGGGGATATTATAATGGCTGAAAGAATTACCGGACATACTGAATTAATCGGTCTGATGGCTTACCCGATCCTACACCCAGCTCTCCTGCAATGCAGAATGAGGCTTTTGCAAAACTCGGGTATGACTACGCTTACCTTGCTTTCGAGTTTGGCACAGGTGAAAGAGATTCTTCACATCTCCTATGATGACTGATACCCCGGTTATTCTTAATATGATAAGAAATATGAGGATAAGAAAATGAACACTGTTCAGGTAAAAAACACTGTGATCGGTGAAGGCAGACCTAAAATCTGCGTTCCGATCGTTGGAAAAGCAAAAACAGACATTCTCGAAGAAGCCAAAAAGATCACTACTCTTCCTGTTGATGT
>ENA-UAMM01000248-UAMM01000248.1-human-gut-metagenome-genome-assembly--contig:-NODE-248-length-18723-cov-8.139436_pt1 | contig 18723 bp, 9 predicted proteins | sample MGYA00243284_ERZ654499 | MGnify/ENA primary metagenome ERZ654499 (study PRJEB26926, sample SAMN06164397) | human gut metagenome | biome: ENVO:00009003; feature: ENVO:2100002; material: ENVO:00002003... | reverse complement strand
TTCTGTGTATGTCTTCTTGTCACATGTACCTGTTGTAGATGTACATGTATATGTAAGCACTCCTGCCTCTGTACATGTTGCCTGCTTTGTTATCTTTGACTCATACTTATGTGTATGTGTTGTCTCTGATGTTCCAGATGGTGTATATATCATATAGAAAAGGTTCATTGTATCTCCCTTTGTTATCTCTACACTTCCAGCTGCAACATCAACTGTTACTATGCAATTAGAATCTGATGCGTTCTTTTTTCCGTTAATCTTTACATTCTTACCACTTTCTCCAAATACAAGTGTAAGCTTTCCAGCAAATGGCGCTGTGAACTTAATGCTTGTTGATGACTCCATCTTAAGGCACTGTGTAAGTGTAAGTCCATTATACGTTACTGTTCCCTTGTTTGATGCAAGATTACCAGAAATCACAAAGAATGAACTATTTGCATCTGATGTTGTAAAATTATGTACCTTAGAATCTCCTGTTGGTACTTCTGGTGTCTCTGTTCCACCTGTTGAACCCTTCTTTGGAATAGATGCTGTTTCTTCAGCCCCGCATACTGTACAAGAATGACTCTTAAGCCCTTCTTCTGTCTCTGTTGCTTCTTTAACTACTTTCCATTCACCATATGTATGAGCTGTCTTTGGAACTACTTCTGTGTATGTCTTCTTATCGCAAGTTCCATTAGTAGCTGTACATGTGTAAGTAATTTCTCCTTCTTCAGCACATGTAGCTTTCTTTGTTATAGTACTTACATAATTATGTATATGCTTTTCTCCTGATGATACGCTTCCACCACCTACTGATACAAGAGATGTCTTGTATGCATTAAGCTTATCCTTTAATGGCCTGTTGAGTGAATAGCTTGTATCATCAACACTGTTATCAAATGTCCACTTGAAATCTCCGCCCATAATACGTCCTGCATACTTAGTTACAATTGAAGGAACATCTGCAGGTGCATCAATATCAGCAGTATCAACACCTAAATCAACCTTAGTATCAAAATTAGAATATGTCTTTCCACCCTGCTTTGCCTTATAAGTTGAAGGTACTGTTTCACTTCTTGATGTTGCAAGATATGCATCGAAATCAGTTGCACTTGCAGTTGTTGTACCAGCATCCGAATTAGCATATATAACAGACTTCTGACCTTCCATATAGTTGTTGTATGCCTTGATGACACCACCATTCTCTCCTGAGAATATTCCACCTGCCAGAACATCACTTCCCTGCATTGAACTGAGCATTGGATAATTACAATGTCTGAAATAGTTAGCCTCTACGAATGCCTCACTATCCTTTGCAGCGCCTACACCATATTTAGAATTACCATCATAGTAGTTATTATATACATGAACTGACATTGTTCTGATACGAGGATGTCTTGAATCAGAATGGTCAAACCAGTTATGGTGATATGTAATCCAGTTCTCACCTGACTCTGACTTCATGCCACAAAGTGACATCTTTCCTGAATCCCAGAAATGATTGTAAGATACTGTTACATACTGTGAATTATCCTTTAAGTCCATAGAGCCATCGCCCTTAGCCTGGTCACCATCTGAACCAGCATCGCCATAAAATATATCGTTGTTATGAACCCATACACCAAGTGACTGCTTAAGAGATATACCATCTCCGTCTTTTCCACCGCCCCAGTTCATAAGACCAAGGTTTCTTACTTCTATGCCTGTTGACTGGAATACAGCCACACCTGCTCCATATAAAGTAGCATCATCACCAATACCCTCAAATGTTACGTTAGCTGCTCCCTTAACACCAATTGCATATGCTGATGATACATCTTTGCAGGCAAGTCCGCTTAATGTAACCTGACCTATAATACGGATAGCAACTGGCTGGCAGTTACTCTTATCCTTAATTGCCTGTGTAATAGCTGCTACACCTGTATATTCTGTGTTACCAATCTTCATCTTAACTGTATTCTTATTAGCTTCTGTAACATAAAGAACAGATGCATTAGACTTTAATGTACCATCGTTATTATATGCACCAACGCCATTCTTTACCGGTGAATTACTTGAAAATGTAAATCCGCTTCTGTCATGTGCATTTACAGTAAGCTTATCTGAAACGATAGCAGCTGATGTATTCTCCTTGCCATTGTTCAGCGGAACAATCTTCATAACATAATCGCCTGCTTTTAATCCTACAGCATCCGCTCTCATGTAAGATGGATACTTTCTGATAAGCTCATCGTCCAACTGGACATAAGCTGAATCTGAGGCACTTGCAGACTTAACATATACATTGTAACCTGTAGCTCCTGTTACAGGTGTCCACTTAACATATGCTGTCTCAAGCCAGCCTGATGCTTCTGTTATTGCGCCAGAAGCTGCATGTACTGGATTCATGTCAAATACTATAACTGACACTGCCACCATTACACATGCAAGTAATGCACTCATAAACTTTTTTACTTGCTTTTTCATTTTTCCTCTCCTTTTCCATTTTATGCACATTTTTGTGCAAATTTGATATGTTTTATTCACAAATCAAGTTTATATTACCATTATTGTACAATATTTTCAACCGCATTTTACATGTTAGAGAAAATTTTTCGTCATTTCAACACATTATTTCTTTTCCTAAAGCAAATGAATATACAATTTTTTCTTTTACAGTTTTTCCGGTAAGCTGTTCCAACGCTTTTGCATAGTAATCAAGCTGGATTGCGTATCTTTTGACAAGCTCTTTTTCCCCCGCTTTGCCCTTCATAACCCTGTCAGTCTTATAATCAACAATCACAAGTTCTCCGTCCTCTTCAAAACACAAGTCAATTATACCCTGTATAAGCTGTCCTTCGTACTCAAATACAAAAGGCTGTTCTCTTCTGACACTGCCACAGTTCATCGCATTTGCAACTCTCCTGCCTGTATCTGATTGTACAAATGTATATATATCCCACGGATTGACACTTTTCACCTGTAATTCATTCATCTTGCCTGTTTCTAACATTCTGTTAATATCTGCTTTAACTCCATCAAGGTTCACACTCACTGAATAGTCAAGACATTCCATAACCCTGTGATATGCGCTACCACGCTCATTAGCAGCAAGCTGCACTTCCTCCCCGCTTATGAACTTTGGAATTATGCTGTTTGTCTCATCACATTCTTTCTTTTTAAGTGCTGTCTTCACAGATTCATCCATGTAAGCATTTTCCTCTGAATCATCATCCGCCTGCATAGCCTTAAGCTGCGAAACCGTCAGCTTCATCCTTCCGGCTGCGTTATCATCAGGAACATACTCCGGAAGCTCCTCTAATAAAGGATAAGACACAGCTTCCATAATTTCATCAGCCAATCCCCCGATTCTAACAGCATTCGCTTCACCAGCCATCTCCCCGGATTCATCCACATCAGCCCAAGAATCCTCTCCGGCATCAACCATCACTTTAAAGCTGCCTTTCAATTTATCTGAATCCATAAGACACACTGGCATTATCATATCAAGATAGTTCTTTATATTCTCACTGTCTGCGAAAGACAACATTCCATCTGCTGCAAGTTGCTCAGCCCTTCCTCTGTATTTATCAATTGTCTTGTCTGCATCTTTTACAACTCCGGTGATTATCAGTTTTTCCCTTGCTCTTGTCATTGCAACATAAAGAAGTCTCTCTTCCTCTGCTATCGACTCTCTTACAATTCTTCTTGCCATAGCACCTTTTATAATAGTAGGTGTCTTCGTTCTTCTTTTAAGGTCAACATAATCAACTGCAATTCCTAAGTTCTGGTCTACAAGCACAGGCGCAGTTGCGTCCATAAAGTTAATGCTCTTATGTGCTCCTGCAAGTATTACAATCGGAAATTCAAGACCTTTACTCTTATGGATACTCATAATTCTTACAAGATTCTCATTATCAAGACTGGCAGCCCCCTCTGCAAAATCTTCGTCAAACTTCTTAAGTCTTTCAATATATCTTAAGAAATTAAACAGACCAGAATAGCTTGACTTTCCATATCCCGCTGCTCTTTCCAGCAGGACATTTAAGTTAGCCTGTCTCTGCGCTCCGGCAGGCATTGTTCCCACATAATCGTAGTAGCCTGAATCATATATCATCTCCCAGCACAGATCATATAGTGGCTCAACACTGCTCTTGTCTCGGTATTCTGTGAGCTTTGCAAGAAATAATGCACATTTGCCGGACAGCTGCTTAACATCCGTCTCCTGTATCTTATCTGCTCCGCCAAGCACTGCAACCGCTTTCAAATGTTCATACAGGTTGTTATGTGTATTCTTATCTGCATGCTCCCTGCCAAGCTTTCTCACCATTCCAAGCTCCGCTGCCGTAAATCCTCCAAAATAAGACATCATTGCCGCCGCAAGGCTTATCTCCTGAACCGGATTATCTACTATTGTAAGCATACTTAAGATTACCTGTATCTCACGCACGCTGAAATATCCTGTTGACGAATCTGTATACGCCGGTATCCCCCTGTCCATCAGGGCATCTGCAAATGTATCTGCCCAACCTGTAACTGACCTTGTAAGAATTACTATATCCCTGTATTCTGCCGGTCTGTATATATTCTCATCTGAATCATACACATTTACACCAGAAGCAACTATTCCCTCAATCAGTTTTGCAAGCCTGTCTGCCTCAAGCTCTCTTGTCGTAGCTTCTTCTTCATTCTCTGAAGATATAAGAATTACATCTGTACTCTTGTTGGCTTCATCACCATAATTACTGTCACTGTATTCAGGATATGGAAACCCCGCATTAAGCCTTACAGATTCGTCATACCCGATTCCTGAAAAATTCTTATTCATGATATGACTGAACACATCATTGGCACACTCAAGTACATTTTCCCGGCTTCGGAAATTCTTCTGTAATTCAATTCTAACATTATCGCCAGTCTCGCCGTATGTATCGTACTTCTCTATGAAAAGTTCCGGGCAGGCAAGACGGAACTTGTATATGCTCTGCTTTACATCTCCAACCATGTATATATTGTTATTCTCACCGGACAGTCTCGTCTTTGACACCGCATTAAGAATAACCTCCTGCAGCTGATTGGAATCCTGATACTCGTCTATCAGTATCTCTTCAAATCTGTTCGCAAGCTTGTCGGCAGTCTCTGTGTATACAAGCTTTCCATCTTCTTTCTTTACAAGTATTGAAAGAGCAAGATGTTCCATGTCATTAAAATCAATTATGCCCTTCTCTCGCTTCACCTCTGAAACACGCTTGGCATACACCTTTGCCACTTTAAGTAAAGTCCGTATCTGGATGCCTGCCCCCTGCATGTCTGCAAATATTCCCTCATCATCTTTCAAGAATATCTTATCATTAAGCCGTCCTATGTAATCTTTAAACAACTTTCGCTGCCCCTTAACATATTCCTTAATATCCGGGTCTGCTCCTGCATCCTTCTTTCTTGACAGAGCTTCAAATGAAAATATTCTTATCCTTCTGCCAAGCTCTCCAAAATCCTGTGAATTAATCATCTCATTAATTCCAAGCAGGTCAGACTGCAAAGCACCTGTATATGCTGCAGGTCCTGCCGGCTCAGAACAGATATCTACTAATCTGTTGTATTTATCACGGTAATCAAGAAGTGCATTTTTAATTGAATCATACAGCTCCTTAATTGCAGGATTATCGTAAGTCTCATCATCATAAACTAACATGCACTCGTCAAACCACTCATCAATCCACGGATTGCTTCTTGAAAAACGGTATATTTTATCTATAATGCTCACAAGCCCTGAATCGTCCCGTCCCATGCCAAATGCATCAACAAGATTAAAGAATTCTTCATCTGATTCGGCATAGAATTCCTCAAGCACATCTTCCAACACATCATTTTCAATAAGCTTCTTCTCACCCTCGTCCATTATCCTGAACCCCGGGTCCAGATTAACCTCTGGAAAATGATTTCTGATTATCCATAGACAGAAACTGTCTATCGTTGTTATCTGTGCGTTGTTAAGCAGTGTTATCTGTCTTAAAAGGTTCACATCCCCCGGATTCTCGTCAAGCATTGAATCAAGTGCTTTTCTTATCTTGTCTTTCATCTGGGCTGCTGCCGCCTTTGTAAATGTAACAACAACCAGCCTGTCTATATCTATATTCTTGTCAGGGTCTGTAATCATGGAAATGATTCGCTCTACCAGAACAGCAGTCTTTCCTGAACCGGCAGCCGCCGAAACCAGCACATTACAGTCTCTTGTATCAATCGCGTTCTTCTGCGCCGGTGTCCATTTTCTTTCCATTCTCATCAACCCCTTCCTTTATATTATTCCATAATACTTCATCATCGAATTTCTTTAATTTTCTGTAATTGCAGCCTGGCAAATCCACAGAAAATCCGCACACCGCCCCATAAGGACATCTGTCACAGCTTGAAAACTGTCCGTCTTTATAAGGACTTCTCCTGATATCACCACCTACAATTCTGTCCGCGGTATCAATGGCTCTTACATCAACGAATCTTCCAAGTATATTAAACTGCTCTGTATTCATCACCTTGCTTCTTCGTGAGTCAAATCCGCCGTCAGCCTTTCTGCTAACCGGAATATTAAGTGACGTACCCTCGGTATTGTCCATCTTCTCGGCAATATCCTTATCCGAATTAACCATTCCTTTAAGACGCAGTTCACCCTTAATCTTATCCTCTATCTCTTCTGCACTCTCTGTTGTCGCAGATACAATCGGGTCACTTATGTTGTAGTAGAACACTCCGGCAGGAATCACATTTTTACCCGGACGCATCTTCGCCACAAGCTTCATTGCCGCTTCCATGTAGACCATAAGCTGGATATCAATTCCGTAGTAGGTCTTTACTATGTTGAAATCCTTCTTTCCTGTCTTGTAATCGATAATTCTTACATATACATCTGTGCCGTTTTCGCATATGTCAACGCGGTCAATTGTTCCGCTCATAAGCTGCTTTCTGTCTCCGTCCCCGACTTCCATATTGAACTTATGCTCGAATACAAATGGCACGAAATCACCACATTTTAACTGTTCACCCATCGCCCATACAGTGCGGTCTGCAAGGTCTTCCATCCGCTTAATCATGAATGAATTACGGCTTGAATCCTTAAGGATACTGTTCTGGTATATGTCAGTAATTGCAGCGACACTTCTTTTTACCATCTCGCGGCGCTTCTCCTCTGATATCAGATAGTACGACTCACCGTTTTTCTTGATTTCGTCGCACACCTCACGGATAACCGCATGCAGTACGACGCCAAAGTTTACTGGTGAAAATGTGAATTCTTCCCTTTCCTTCAAATCAACTCCATATCTTAAGTAATACCTCAGCGGACACTCTGCAAAGTTCTCAAAAGATGTGACGCTTCCGACAAGCCTGCCGCCAGTAAGTGAATCAATAATATCCTCATCTACATTTGCAGCAATTTCAGTATTATCAAAGCTGTTAGCCGCCCGCGGTATTGTCACATATGAATTCTGCTGTGCCGTGTCTTTGTAAGATAACTTAAGGCAATGTGAAAACATTTTTCTCATGCTTCTTATAATATATGAAGGCATCAGCGCCGCACCCTCGCTGTTTTTTACCGCATATGACATGTAAAGCTTCTCCGCACTCTTTGTCATAATAAGATACAGATAGAATCTCTGTGTAAATGCTTTCTCCCTCACGGAAGCTGACATAACTATTCCCTTATCCTCAAGATACTCCCTGTCGCTTTCTGACAGAACGCTTCTTGAATCAGCTTTCTTAGGTACATTGCCGTCATTGATTCCGACAAAGAACATGACCTTGATATTGTCAAGACGGGTTCTTTCTATATCTCCGATAACAACACAGTCATTGGTCTGCGGAATAAGTCCTATCTTGATCTCCTGAAATCCTGACGCAAGTATCTTGTTAAATTCTTTAATACCAACCTTCTCGCTTCCAAGAAGGGCATACATTTTATCTAATACTTCTATAACTTTCTTATATAACTGCGCATATTCATCACCAGTGTACTCGCTGTCATTAAGCACACTTACCTTCTGCTCCATATCTTCACGCACAAGGAACTCATAAAGTGCCTTTACCATATCAGCAACATTTGATTCCTTTGACTTTAGCACTTCTTCCAATGGATCCAGCATATCCGTTATCATTGTTCTTAGTGAATTAAGCTTCTCAAGGTCAGTATTATTGACTGTTCCCCTGAACTTTCTTATCCATGGTTCATGCCATTTTCCCCTGCCTCTGATTCCAACTGCAACACAGTAATTGTCTAACAGATCAATATCTTCGCGCTCCATTCCGCTCATTCCGGTTCTTAGGAATCCTAATATGCTGTCATAGCTGTAATTATTCTCTATTATTCCAAGTGCACCGTTAATTGCCGCAATAAATGGATTGTCCGTCACATGGCGCTTGTAATCTAAGAAATATGGTATATCGTTCTGCTTTAATATATTAGCCGCCAGTTTGCCGTAGCCATCCATGTCCGCAGTAACTATCGCAATCTCGTTATATCTATATCCACACAGTCTTGTAAGTCTTATTATTTCTCCTGCTGCAAATGTTAATTCTTCCTTGGCAACAGCTCCCTCATATATAACGATATTGTCAGTCTTCTTATTAAATCTTCCCGAATTGTTTCTGAAAAGATTCTGTTCCAGAAAATCCAGTTCTTCTGAATTCTTAAATCTTGAATTAACATTTACAATTACATTCTTTCCCGGTACTGCTTTTCCTGCAATATACACAGGTTCAAGGACTTTCACATGTTCTTCATCACATATCTTATAAAGCTTTGATACGCAGTCCTTACTCATGAAAAAAAGTTCTTCCCTGCCTCTTACTGAATTTTCACGCTCAGATGCATCAATTGTCAGAGAAACATATATCTTCGGACACATTGATAAAAGAATTGTCATTAAATTGTACTGAACCGGAGTAAAGCCTGTGAATCCGTCAAATACTATCTCGCAATTCTTTATTCTCTCTGACTCTGTAACCTTGCTGCATAATTTATCCAGTATTTCTTCTTTAGTTATATAATTCTTGTCTATGTACTCTGCAAATGCGTTATATACAAGTACTATATCATCAAGCTTATACTGAAGTGCTGCACTTCCCTCTGAATCACTGTATGCTGCACCTGCCGCATCCTGCATAACATCCGGCTTGATATCATACTGAAGCATCTCCGATATAACAGACTTCATCTCTGACACAAATCCTGTATTAGACAGATTACTTCCAAAATATTTTAATCTGTCCTTGTTCTGCTCTAAAACTCTTTTAATAATCAGATTCTTTCCTGTATCATCAAGGACTTCAAGATTATCCTCACCCACTTCCTCAAATACTTTATACGCAAGCCTTTCAAAGCTCACAACATCTATATTAAGTATTCCTTTTCTTGGATGCATGGACACCAGTCTTTTCTGAATTGCCATAGTGTACTGCTCCGGCACAACAACTATATAATTCCTGTCAGGATTCTTCATTGACTCTTCAATTATATGCGTATACAGATAGTGCGATTTACCCGCACCTGAGCTTCCCAGAATTAATTGTAATGACATGTGTTACTCCCCTAATCTTTCTATAATAGACTTTACCATCATTTACTTTACCATAATGCACTTTTTCATATCATGTCTCATCATGGTTCGAAATCAACCGCTTCATATTCCACCGTATCTGAATAGTCCCACCATTCTCCCTGATAGCCTGTAAATCCGTTATTTTCCATAGCATTCTGTAGAATCATCACATTTTTCACAGCCTCTTCATCTTCTATATCAGAATAATCTCTATCTGCTTTCAAAGAAAAATCATCAAATTCTGTCGGCATTGATATAACACTTCCATCAGCAGCAACCATTGTAATATCCACTGTTCCTCCAAGATTATGCTTTTTCATTCCGTTAGCCGGATTTGCCACATAATTAGGGTCCGGATATACTTCCCATAATTTCTGCTGTGCCTCAAACGGTCTGTATGCATCCCAAATCTTTAAGCTGTACCCCTGTTCTTTCAGTTCTTTCTGCACATTTGCAAGCTTCTTAACTGTTCCGTATCGAAGGTATGCGTCTGTGAAATCATATATTCTGACACCTGTAAAGTTATTGTCTGTCGCATACATCAATTCGACATATATATCCGGTATATATTTCTTAACAAGCACATATTCGTCATTCTCTGGTTCTTTTTCAGTTGTAATCTCCTGTGTTATAATTTCCTGTGCTGTCACTTCCTGTGCTGCAGTCTCCTGTATGTTCGCCGTCTCTTTTTCTGATACATCATCTGTTGTGACATTTTTCTTTTGTCCACATGCTGTCATGCCTGCCGCTATAATCACTATTACTGCAAATGTTTTGATAAATTTACTGTTCATAATCATTCACCTCTTCATAAACCTACCATTTTACACTATCCAATACATTTGTATTTAATATACCACATTTTAATCATAATCTCCCACTCCATACCATATATTTTGTAATAATGAATATGAAGGGCAGGTTTCTTTGTGATGAGTCAGACTAAAATTGTTGTTATTCCATTTAAAAAGCTCCTTATTGGAGCGGTTATCGCTGCTATTATAATAGCTTTTATTATATTCGCTGTTATCCGTCTTGGCAGCAATAGTTCTGATAATTCCAGGAATACTACTAAACCTAAGAGCAGCACTGTAAATGCTTCTGCTTCTTCTAATATTGAGACACCCCTTGATAATGCCGACGCTCCTAAATTCTGCCCCGGAGTATATACCGCCTCTATTCTGTTAGACGGCAACCCCGTTGATATCCAGGTCACAGTTGATTCCTCTAACATTAACAGCATTGAGCTTGTTAATCTTTCTGAATCAATCACAACTATGTACCCTAAGCTCACAACTTCATTTGATGAAGTTGCTGCTAAAGTCATGGAAGCCGGCACAACCAACATAACCTATGATTCAGCCAACAGATATACATATTCCGTCTTTATAGAAGCAATAAGCGCAGCCCTTAAAAAGGCTGCGCCATGATTAATATCTTATATTTTCTGTCTTGTACCCCACATGCCTGCTAAATCCGTCTGCCACTACTTAGAATAAGTCACAGCCTCACTATTCTCATCATAATCAAACATGCCATCATTCTTCTCTTCAAGTGCCTTGATGATGTGATATGTATATTCATTATATGGTGTATCAATTCCAAGTTCTTTCCCCATGCGCATCATTGCGCCAGAGAACATATCTATCTCTGTGTGTCTGCCAGCGTCAATATCTTGCAGTGTTGAATATCTTGCTGTTGGCGGAACAGCGCTTCCTCGGCTTGAGTTATCTGCACACCTGCTCATATCAATGCCTTTGGCAAGAGCTACTGCTTCAACCTCCTTACGTAATCCTTTGCTGATTGCTTTCATATGCTCACTGTCAGTATAACAGCCAACACCTGCTCCAATAATAGCCTGTGGAAGATTGTTACAGATATTAAGTCTATACTTGCTCCATATCTCTTCTTTGATATATTCAGTCACTCTGTAATTAAGTCCTGTTCCATAAAATAAATCTCTTATTGCCGCAACTCTCTCACTCTCAAATGGTGCAGTTTCCTCTCCATATATAATGCCTATTGTAGTCTGAGGATTGAACACATATTCCTTACCTTCGCGGTGTGACGCCACCTTTATAAGTGAATAAATGATATGTGATTTATCTATCTTGGTAGATATTATCTCTTCACTGTCAACACCATTCATAAGACTCATGACAATTGTATTCTCACCGACGGCTTCCCTAATATCATCTAATGCACCTGCAAGTGCGCCGTATTTTAATGATACAACAAGAAGGTCAACACCTTTTGCTTCCTCTGGAGTCAATACCTCCGGGTGGTATGTCTTTCCATTAATCAGACAGCCTTCTGCCTTAAGTCTTTCCGCTCTTTCGCCCTTTGCAATAACGCTTAAACTTATATCCTTCTTTTCTGAAAGTCCCCATATAACATAAGAGCCGACTGCTCCTGCTCCAAGTACTGCCACTGAATGTATCTTCATATACATTTTCCTCTCATTCTTTGTAATTTCTTCAAATATATATACACTTCAATTCTTTCCGCGTCAAATGCTTTTATCTTCCTACAATATCGCCCTCTTCAAAATCGTAAGTCAGCTTCTTTCCATATGCCATGACATATGCAGCACATTTCTGCTCATAGTCTGTGTGCTGCATTCTTAAACTTGCTGTTCTTTCATCAAGCTGTCTGTCCGGATATATTACTGGCAGGACATGTACCCTGAATGTGTGCAAATGTGTACTTTTAACCTGCTGTTCAACAAACAGTGAAATCACCGGCACATTAAACTTTACCGCATACAGATATGCACCTCTTTTGCATGGACGGGGCTTCCGATAATTAAACCACATTTCCTGCTCAGGATATATAAGCACAAGTTTGTTTTCATCAAGTGCATTCTTAATCTGATTAGGAAACTCAGTCTCCATAAACCATTTCAGGCTGCTTACGGGCATTGTGTCGGCATATTTTTGCATATACCCGACAAAACCTTTCATTGCAAGGTTAGAATCTTGATTAACAATACTTATTCTTCTGAATCCAGCTTTTCTCATTGCAAACCTGACAATTGCAGGGTCTAACGGGCTGAAATGATTGCATGTTACAATCGCAGGACCTCTGATTCCAGAAAGATTCTCAAGTCCGTCAACTTGTGTTATAAGCCCCACCGCAGAAGTCCCGACATGAAATATAGCTTCTGCAATATATTTCTTCACACAAAAACCATATGCTGTGCGGTAATCAATATAATGTCTTAGTAATGCTTCTTTATCTTCGCGTAACAGCTTAGGGTCTCCCGGCTCAACCTTTGAATTCAACTGATTAAGGCTTACAGCCGTCCTAATATTTTCATAGACCTGCTCCCTATCACCAATCATATATCCTCCGACATAATTTATTTTGCAGCATCACTGCTATCCTTCATGAAACCACTATCCACAACAAATCTGCTTCCCACAACATCAGAAAACTTAACCCCATCACCGTCCGCAATATTCTCAGCCCTTGCAAGAAGCTTCTTTAAATTCTCACGGTCAGCTTTCTTTTCATTATCCCCATACTGCTTGCGCTGTTTAATCAGCAACAGATAAAATCCCGACTCCGCCGCATACTGCCAGAAATACTCCTCATACGGAATCTCGCTGTAATGCCACGGCTTGTCAAACAGGTTATAATGTATCAGCTTCGGTCTTGCTATATACTCCCCGCCTTTGTTAGGCATAACATTCCATTCCTTATCAAGAAAATATATTTCTTTTGCACACATAGCATTAATATAATCCTGGTCAGGTGCAACACTGTCAAAGTGATATTCAGCCATAAGCTTTAAGAATCTGTCTGCCAGATGAGCCTGTCTTATCTTATCAAGATTCATAAGAAGCACTCCTGAATTGACATATTCATTCCGCTCTATTCCCACTACATTTTCAATGTAATGAGCCAGTATTGTATTCTTTCCTGCAAATGTATCTCTTACTGCACCAAACATTGCATCTCCCATATCAACTGAATAAAGCTTTGCAATGTCATCATTTATTACGGTATCAGAGTCAATATACACAGCTTTATTAAGCTCTGGAAAAAGCTCTGCAATAAATAACCTGAAATATATCGTCAGTGTAAACTCGCCTGAATAAAGCCTGTTTTCCTGTCTGTCAGTAACTGTCTGTCCAAAGCTTTCAGAATATTCGTACATTTTCTTTCTTATATCAACGAATTCAATATCTATGTTTTCATAATCCTTTATCACATTACGAAGCTGAATCATCGTAATATTCTTCACATTATCGCACATAACAATAATGCGGTAACGCTCATCACAAGCCACATGTACAGCCAGCGATTTAAGGCACACTGCCAGATATGGTGCGTACTGTTCATTAATCGAGAAAAACACAGGAATACGTGAAACTGCCATGTACTCTTCATGCTCCCTGTTATAAGAATCCAGAAGCTCATCATATTCATGAAGCCCAAGTATATTATGCATTTTATCAATCTCCCACGGCTTGACTGAAACAGTCCTTATCACCGGAAACACCCGGAAGGTAGTTGTAAAATGCTGAAAAACAGTGTTGTCATGCAGCCTCCTCTGGTCATTAAACTTTCGTCCGCACAGATTAACTCTTGTTGCAAATGTATTAACAGCCGTCTGGTCAGGCATAAACATTTCCTTTCTTATGCACTGTTCACGACATTTCTCCAGAAGCCCGTTCTGTCTTATCATCCTCATATTCATAAGCATTACTCCGGAATTAATGTAACCATCACCGAAAAGCCATCTGCCATAATAATCAGAAACTCCCGCAATCTCTATGCCATCCATATTCTGATAATAAAAATCCCTGAAATCCTTCCTGCACAACACATCAGTATCCAGATAAAGAACTCTATCCTTAATATCTGTCTTATCAGCAAAAAGGCGCAACATACAGCACGCAGTAAATCTGCTCTGCATATTTGCCTCCGGCAGCTCCTCAACAAAATATCTTGTAACATCAATAAGAAAGATATTTACTTTAATGTCCGATTTATTCAATTTTTCTTTCAGATATTTTGCAAATGCTTTATCAACTGGCTTGTAATTAATACCTTTTTCCCTGTAATCAACCGTGAGAATATATATATTTAACGGTTCATCCACATTTTTAATAAGAGACATTGAAGATAAAAGAATCCCCTTCTGCATTGGTTTATCACCACAATACAATATGTTCATAAATCCGTATCCTTTCTTAATTTATTAAATATGTCTGATTTGTCCTCTCTGTATTGATTTTCCCCAGTTTCTTAAGTAAAATACATATAAGTTTTAAACGATAATTAAAGAATTGAGGAATGTTATGATATTTAAGATTTTCAAAAAAGATTTGAAAGGTCTTAGCAGGAATATTCTGGCTTTAGCCATTGCGCTTGGTCTGTGCCTTATTCCATCGCTTTACGCATGGTTTAACATATATTCCAACTGGGATCCTTACGCAAACACTGCGTCTGTCCAGATTGCTATTGTTTCTGAAGATGAAGGCTACTCTGAATCTGATGATTCCACTATCAATATGGGAGAACAGATTGTTGAACAGCTTCATTCGAATGATAAATTAGGCTGGCGTTTTCCGGAAACTAAAGATGAAGCCATGAATAAACTGAATGCCGGGAAGTACTATGCCGTTATCGTTGTTGGTGAGGACTTTTCACGAAGCCTGTATGACTTCCTTGACAATGGTCTTAATCCACCAACAGTTACATATTATGAGAATTCCAAGAAAAATGCTGTTGCTTCCAAGATTACAGATACAGGAAAAAGCACTCTTCAGAACACTATCAATTCCGAATTCATTGATGTGTGTGTTAAGACTATTATGCAGGGACTTAACGAAATAGCTGAAAATGATCCTTCAATTATTGAAAAGACAGTTAAGGATTTACAGAGTGTATCTGCCAATATTAATTCTTACGATACCATGATTGACATGTTTATTAAGAGTAATTCAGACCTGGCAGATAATCTTGCAAAACTTCAGGAGGTTCTTCCACAGATTAAAGATGTTCTTACCGGAACAACTGATGTTGCTGATATTGCCAATAAATCTCTTGATAATGTCACAGATGATATTGCAAACCAGATTGATGCGCAGCTTAAAGCTATGAATGAATTAACTGACAGCGCACTTGATTCTCTTGATAAAGCTGTACAGCTTTCAATAACTGATGTCGGACAGGCTGGCGTTGAGCTTAGTAAAGCCAACAAACAGTTAAAGGAACTTATAGACCAGAATAAGGCTCTTGAAGACGCTATTGATTCCCTCAGCAAAGTAGATGGCATTGACCCGGCAGTTATCACCGCCCTAAAGTCAGCTCTAGCTTCTGTTAACGCTATGGAGAATATCGCATACAACCTTGTTCAGCAGTGTGCCGATATTCTTACTGATTCACCTGAAACACTTCAGGCAAAGTACCAGTTAATCAAGTCTGTTGTTGAACAGTGCCGCACAGAGCTCCAGAAGAGCCAGACAATTATGCAGACTGTAATAAGAACTAATGTTAACCTTCTTAAGGCTTCCATTAAGAATGCCGTAAGTAGCCTTGCCGCTAATATAAGCAGTGCCGGAGACAGTATTAATGGAATCTCGCAGATGCTTCTTGGAGTAAGTGATATATCAGTAAATATTAATACAACTCTAGAAAGCACAAAAACATTACTTGATTCTCTCAACAAAAGACTTGATACCATATCTGGTTCAGTAGGAGATATAAGTTCATCTTCTACATATAAACTGATAATGGATTTCATCAACTCAGACGCACAGTCAATAGCGTCATTCCTGTCAGAACCTGTACAGGTAGAAGAAATCTACGTCTATATGCAGACTAACTATGGAACAAGTGTTACACCTTTCTATACAACACTTGCTCTCTGGGTTGGAGGAATTGTTTTAGTTGCCCTTATGAAAGTAAAGGTTGACTATGAGGATGATGAATTCAAGGATGCCACAGAACATCAGAAATATATGGGCCGTGCACTACTCTTCCTTGCAATGGGACAGCTTCAGGCTCTTGTAGTTGTTCTTGGTGATTTGTACATTTTAAAAATTGACTGCACCCACCCATTCATGCTGTGGCTTGCAGCCGCTATAACAAGCTTTGTATTTACATTATTTATATATACACTTGTTCTTACATTTGGTGATTTGGGAAAAGCTATTGCTGTAGTTATGATTGTGTTACAGATTGCCGGTTCAGGCGGAACTTATCCAATAGAACTTCTTCCTGAATTCTTCCAGAATGTGTACCTTTACTTCCCATTCCCTTATGCAATCAATGCCATGAGGGAGGCAATAAGCGGATTATATCAGTGTGATTACGCTGTATTTCTTGTGAAATTATGCGCTTATGCTGTTATTTCTCTTATTCTGGGACTCGGAATCAGAAAATCACTTCTTGAAGTACGCGAGTTCTTCGAACGCCGTATGAAAGAAACACATTTTATGTAAAGGAGAAATGAATTTATGCAAAATGATGATTTTAATATAGATGTTGTTATTGCGGAAATCACAGCGTTTGCAGAAAATATGCACGCTAAGAACCAGCACAAGAAAAAGGTCTGCTTAAGATGTATGATGATAATTCCTTTAGTATTCATGGTGCTTATGTTTACCATGGATACAGCTAAAGTTGTTTATCTGCTTCTTTGGGTAATCTCACTTTTTATATTCTGTGCTTATCTTATAGTTATTGATTATATTGATGACAAGCTCGCAAGAAAGCTCAATGAGCTCAATATTGAGATTAAGGAAAAACAGGCTGATACTTCTCTTACAGACAGTATCAAAGCATTTTTAAGTGAGGTACAGTTATGAAAAATATATTTAAGATTATACGGGCTGACCTTCGCCACATAAAAACAAATGTAATTGCACTATGCGTAATTATCGGTCTTACCGTTATTCCTGCATTGTATTCGTGGTTTAATATCCTGTCAAACTGGGATCCATATGGACAGGCTTCCACAAGCAGGATTAAAGTTGCCGTTGTATCTGTTGACAAAGGTACTTCTCTTGAAGGAACGGAGCTTAATGTCGGTGACACCATAATTGATGCACTTAAAACTAATAACACTATCGGTTGGCAGTTTGTTGCTTCATCGGATGAAGCAATCGAAGGCGTATACAGCGGTGAGTATTATGCAGCCCTCGTTGTTCCAGAGAATTTTTCCAAGAATCTTATAAGCTTCTTAAGTGATTCCATGGAACATCCTCAGTTAAAATATTACTGTAACCAGAAAGCAAACGCTATTGCACCTAAGATAACAGACAAGGCTAAAACAGCAGTTCAGCAGCAGGTAAACCAGACATTTATAGATACAATTGTATCTACAATTGCCGGTACTGGCGACTCAGTTATCAAAGATGCAGATAAAGAAACCGGTTCTCTTATGGATGCAGTTATTAACAGACTTACATCCGCAAGGACTACACTTTCAACATACGATGTAATTCTTAACTCAATGCTTGCAATTACTGACCTTACATCATCAATAAGCAGCAGTTCAAACAGTGCTGCACCGCAAGTTTATACACAATTACAGTTACAGCAGCAGCAGTTAATAACCTTACAGGCACTTGTAAATGGTAATTCCGCTGAATCTTTAAATGAATTATCATCTGCTCTTTCAAACCAGATGTCCCAGATTCAAAGCATTATGAGTTCATTAACAGAGCTTTATTCTGACATGAACATGGATGTTGCAGACCTGTCTGCTGCAATTAAGCTTACATCGGGCTCACTCACTCAGACTAAAGAGCTTCTCAGTGACCTTGAGACAAAGCTTGATAATGCAATTAATACATTAAACACAATCACTGAACAGGATACATATGGTTTATTATCAGAGATGTTAAATGCAGATGCCAATACTTTGGGAGATTTTCTCTCTGCACCTGTAAATATAACAACAGAGCAGGTATATGCTGTTAAAAGCTATGGAACAAGCGCTTCACCATTCTACACAATACTTGCACTGTGGTTTGGTGGACTTATACTTGTTGCTATTATGCACACACCTGTGCATCCTGCTCCGGACATTCCAGCAGATGCAAAGAGATATGAAAAATTCTTCGGAAGGTATTTTATCTTCTTTGCAGTAGGACAGCTTCAGGCACTGCTTATAACACTTGGAAATCTTCTCTACATAGGAATCCAGTGTTACCAC
>ENA-UAMM01000231-UAMM01000231.1-human-gut-metagenome-genome-assembly--contig:-NODE-231-length-19292-cov-4.767219_pt1 | contig 19292 bp, 9 predicted proteins | sample MGYA00243284_ERZ654499 | MGnify/ENA primary metagenome ERZ654499 (study PRJEB26926, sample SAMN06164397) | human gut metagenome | biome: ENVO:00009003; feature: ENVO:2100002; material: ENVO:00002003... | reverse complement strand
ACTTACAGCGATGCTGATTTATCCAAAGCAAATTATGCATTAGAATATCGTTTTTATGTTAACGGACAACTTGAAGATCCTGCTATAGGAAAACCATATTCTGTAGGAAAAGCAGGAGCTATCAATTGGGCCAATAATCCTAAAGGAACAAGTGCAGAATATCAGAAACAGTTACACCGTCATCAATGGTTCATACCGCAAGCTAAAGTATATCGTGGAACCCATGATGAGAAATATATCAATTCCTGGATTGAAATATATGGCGATTGGATTGTCCAAAACCCGAAGCCAGAAGCAGGACCTATAGACGAAGGTCCTTGGTGGCAGCTACAAGTAGCGACACGCGTTCTTGATCAAGTACAGCTTTTGGATTATTATAAAACATCTTCCAATTTTACTCCTGAATGGCTCACCACATTTCTGGTATCCTTTGCAGAACAAGCTGATTTTTTGCAGGCGTATCCTTATAAGTCTGGTGGAAACATCCTTATAACACAAGCCAATGCGCTTGCTACAGCCGGTACATTAATGCCTGAATTTAAAAATGCAGAAAACTGGAAGAACAAAGGAAATGAAATCTTAAATACTGAGATACAGCAATTTCTTGCAGACGGTTGGCACAAAGAATTTTCTCTGCACTATCATATTGGAGTAATTGATAATTTTTATGAAGCAATGAAGTTAGCTAATGCTAATGGACAATCAGTAGAGTTTAAAGATGCACTCCGAAAAGCAGTCGAGGTGGTAATGCACTTTACCTATCCTAATTTTTTTGCCAAAGGTAGCAGCAGTGACAGCGAAGAGAAATTAGACCAAATTGTTCCTATGTTTAATGATTCATGGAATAAGACTCGTAGCATACTTACTAAAAATTTCAAAAAATACTCAGAAATGTTCCCAGAGAGTGACGAATTGAAGTACATGGCCACATCAGGAAACGGTGGTGCATCTCAAGGTAATACTCCAGGAAACGAAATGAAACTATTTGAAGATGCAGGATTTTATATCATGCGTAATGGATGGGTTCCCGAATCAACAGTAATGATTTTCAGCAATAACAAATTTAATGACGAATCTACCAGTTTTGCTTCTTATAGCCATAACCAGCCGGATAATGGTACATTTGAACTATATATCAACGAGCGAAACTTCTTCCCTGATTCGGGTGTATGTGCTTATGAAAGTAGCGACAAGACCATACAAGGCTACCGTAACTGGCATCGTAAAACAATGCACCATAATACATTGACACTTGATGACCGGAATTGTGAGAAAGCTGATGGTAAGTTACTACAATCTGAAACTAAAGGGAACGTTGAGACACTTGTTTTTGAAAATCAAAGTTATCCCAATATGCGTCATCGCCGTGCCGTATTCTATGTAAATAAGGAGTTTTTTGTATTGGTAGACGAGGGTATCGGCAGCGCGGCTGGTTCTGCAAATTTAAGTTTCAATCTTTGCAGATATGAGTCGGAAGTAGAATATGATGCCAATGAAATGGGAGCTCATACTACATTCACAGATAATAATATCGTAGTACGGACATTTACTAACGAAACAGCCACTTTCAATGAAATGGAAGGAAGAGTAGCCTATGTTGTAAAAAATGATGTATTTGACAAGCGCAAAGCTTATCAAATTAAAATAAATAAATTAGCTAATAAAACAGCTCGTTTTATTACGGTTATTTATCCTTGTAAGAAAACAGAAGGACAAACTATTGAAGCAGTATTCACAGATAATGGATACAGTGCAAACGGAGCATCAATCAAAGTAACTATTAATGGTATAGAATACCCATTATCTTATATCTTGCAATCCAATAATTTTTAAAATATGAAATCTAAATTATCAAGCACGTTCAACAAGCTACGAATTATCATGGTAGCTGCATTAACTGTGTTCTGTGTCTCTTGTGATAAGACAGAGACAACAGATACAACAGGGTTTATTCTTCACTATCTGGGTATAACAGATATAGGCCCCAGCATGTCATACACATTAAAAGCACCTGCTTATAAAGGCAGTACGCCTTATGATTTTACAATCACAAAGATTACACTTGATAACGAATCTTTCAGCAACAATGACAACTTTGTGATAAATTCCGAAACTGGTGAAATTACAGTTCAGAACACTGATGAGATGAAACCAGGATTATACAATATTAGCGTAGGTTGCTATTCTAATGGCAAATTCTTTGATTTCAAAGATGCTGTGCAAGTAAATATGCTACTCGCAGTACCTGAAGGTGTATCAGTAGAACCTGCAGAAGTATTAGTAAAAATGGAGGATGAAAATTGGTGGGAAGCCAGTGCTAAAGTAACTACCGATGCAGAAAAGCATGTGAGCATCATCAAATACGAATTTGCAGAGGATGAAAGCAGAGAGTACCGGAAATATTTCACCATTGAAAATGGTATCATTACTTTCAATCCTGACCAGAAAGATAATATCGTTCCTGGTGAAAAGTATGTCTTGAGCCTAAAACTTACCACCAAAGCCGGAGAACATCTCTATCCGGATGCAGTAACATTCAAAGTGATTTCCAAGCCATACAATCTGCAATACAAGCCTAAGGAAGTAAAAGTAGAAAAAAATACAGCACACGAATCACAGTTACCTACTATCCAAGGTTCAGAGGGAATGAACTATTCCATCAAATCTATTTCACCGGAAGCAACCGGATTTACGATTGATGAAAAAACCGGTAAAATTAGCATAGCAGAGAATAGTTTATCTACAATTGGCGCTATCTACAATATCAATGTTATGGTAAGCAACGAATACGGCAGTGCGGAATTCCCCGAAGCCTATACAGTAACTGTTGTAGACTTTATTAACCCTATCGATCCCACAACTTTCAGCTATGTAGTTCCAGAAACTTATGAAGAAATGGAATATACAATACCAGTAGCAGGAGGGCTTATCGGCGATGAAGTAATATATAATTTTGCTGACAACAACTCCGAAGCAATCAAAGAACAAATAGAGAAAGGAAGAATGAGCATTGATATAGAAAGTGGTAAAATTTTCATTGCAAAGAAAAACACATTAGCACCTGGCGATTATACCGTTTCTGTAAAAGCAAGCAATGTTAAAAGCGAAGTTACAACTTCTTTTACACTGACAATCAAAGCTAATCCCAATAAATTTACGTTCTATTACGGTAACAACTTAGGATTGAGCCCGGCAGAGAACTATGCTAATCAATATGAAGTAGATTATGATGGTACTTTTTCTGAGTTAAAAGCTTTGAATTTAACGCCTACAACAACTCTTAATGGCAAAAATGCAAAATGGGAATTAGTCGTTAAGAAAGTATTAGGGGGCAAAGATCAACTATTAGAAACTACAATTAATGAAAATACAGGAACTATTGACTTCTCAAATGCTAAACTACAAAGCGCAGACGTGTGTGTTGGTATGCTTGTTGTAAAAGCAACTGTTGGCGATGGTCCATTAGCTTATTCTGTTACCGCTCCCGTTTTTGTTAGAAGTAGCAAAAAAGCAAGTGAAAATTTAATAAAATACACTCCCTTTGTCATCCAAATGAACCCAAAAACAGGTGGACGCTCGGCAATACCGACAACGGTTGCCTCAGATAATTTAATAATGGACTTCCGTACAAACTTCAACTTCTTCGAGGTCAATACTACAACTGCGAATGGTGTACAACCGGCAACGGCAGGTAGCATAATGAATGATTTATGGGTAAATTTCTATAAAACAACTGGAGCAAACAGTGGCAATGTTAACACTGGTGCTAAAAAGCCTATGTCTTCTTTAGATACATCTAATGGATTTGACAATACAAAGAATTTAGATATGACATTAGGATATTTCGACCAAACAGATAGAAGTATAGTCATAAATCCAGATATGTGGAAATCTGCTACAGGTGAGTATGCCAATGGTGTTTTAATCCCTCAGGTTGCAGTAAGTACCGACGGTAGCGTTCCTGACAAGACAAGAATCATACCAATAGCTATCTGGTTCGATGAAAATTTTGAATAATACTAAAACGACAAATAATTATGTATAAACCAACATATCATACACTGAGCAAAAGAGGGTACATCACCCTCTTAGCTCTCCTCGTCTCCATTATCACTTTCGCACAAGGTGTAACAGTGAAAGGAACTGTACTCGACGAAAATAAAGAGCCTCTAATTGGTGCTACAATTCAAGTAAAAGGTGAGAACAACGGTGTTGCAGCTGACCTAGATGGTAACTTCACTCTCAAAGTAAAGAAAAACGCCACACTGGTAGTTAGCTACATCGGATACTTGACGCAGGAAGTCCGCCTGCAAGGAAAAACACAGATAACAGTACAACTAACTCCTGACAGCAAAACTCTGGATGAGGTAATTGTCGTAGGCTATGGTACCATGAAAAAAAGCGACTTGACAGGCTCTGTTGCTTCCGTAGCTTCTAAGGACATTGAAGGCTTCCAAACAAGTTCTGTAGCCGGAGCTTTAGGAGGCCAAATTGCCGGTGTTCAAATTACGTCTACTGACGGAACTCCCGGTGCAGGCTTCAACATCAGTATTCGCGGTGTGGGAACATTAACTGGAGATGCCTCTCCGCTTTATATTGTGGACGGATTCGAAGTTTCGGACATAGATTATCTTTCAAACTCCGATATTGAGTCTATCGAAGTATTAAAAGACGCCTCTTCATCTGCTATCTATGGTGCACGTGCTGCCAATGGTGTTGTGTTAATCACTACTAAATCCGGTAAAGCAGGCAAGACAACTATTTCTTACAATGGTTCTGCTACCTACCGTAAAATCTCAAAGACATTAGACCTGCTCTCTCCATATGAATTCGTAAAACTACAAGGAGAAGTCAACGAAGCTTACAGTAGTACTTATTTCAAAGCAGAGAATGACGCAGATGGTAATCCTTATAAATACCAAACACTTGATGATTATATTGGTGTAACCGGAGTAGATTGGCAAGGTGAAACCTTCAACCCTACTTGGTCACAAGACCATAACATAAGTATTATGGGAGGAACCGACAATACTAAATACAACGGCTCACTCTCACGTTATGTGGAAAACGGTATCTTCAAAAACAGTGGTTTCGACAGAACTACAGCTAAATTCCGCTTAGACCAGAAGATCAACAAAAAAGTATCTTTCAATCTAACGGTAAACTATGCCATGACTAACCGTAAAGGTGTAGGTACATCTGGTGACTCCGGTCGCTTCAACATGTTGGCACAGATATTAAGTGCACGTCCTACTGGTGGTCTGAAAATGACTAATGAAGAACTTTTGGAATCGGCTATTGACCCTGAAATGTTAAGTACTGGTGAAAGCTTGGCACAAGTAAATCCCGTAAAACAAGCAGAATCTGTAACGAATGATAAGCGCGCTGAAATGTGGTCGGCCAATGCAGCCGTAAATTGGCAGATTATCAAAGGCTTGACATTCAAGACAAGCGGTTCCTATAACACAACCAATAACCGTACAGATATATTCTACAGAGATGGTTCGAAAGAGGCTTACCGTAACGGACAGAAACCATACGGAAGAACGCAGATGGGACGTGATGTCCGTTGGACTAATACAAATACACTGACATGGAAAGATAAGGTAAAAAAACACAACTATGATGTGATGTTGGCCCACGAAGTATCTTTTAGAAGCAGTGAGTATTTACTTGGTGAAGCAATGGACTTCCCCTTTGATAATTTGGGTAATGACAACTTAGGGTTGGGAGCTACACCAAGTAAAGTTAATACCAACTATTATGACAAAACTTTACTTTCTTTCTTTGCCCGTGCCAACTATAATTATGACAACCGTTACTTACTGACAGCAACTGTACGTACCGATGGTTCTACTGTATTCTCTAACAAGAATAAATGGGGTTTCTTCCCCTCATTCTCTGCCGCATGGCGAGTATCGGAAGAAGCATTTATGAAAGACCTTAAATGGATTTCCAATTTCAAAGTTCGTTTTGGTTGGGGTATTGTAGGTAATGACCGTATCAGTAACTATTTGTCTATGGATTTGTATACAGACAGCAAATATGGCATTGGTAATAGTACAGTAACTGTTTTGACACCCAAGCAACTAAAAAATTCCAACTTAAAATGGGAAGGTTCAAGTTCTGTTAACTTAGGTTTGGATTTAGGCTTCTTCGATAATCGTTTGAATGTAACAGCCGATTTCTTTATCAAGAACACTAAAGACCTATTATTAGCACAATCGCTGGCACAGGCAACCGGCTTTACCTCACAATGGCAGAATATCGGTAAGATTCAGAACAAAGGTATCGAATTGAGTATAACCTCTACCAACATACAGACTAAAGAGTTTACATGGAATACCAATTTCAATATCTCATTTATCCGGAATGAGTTAAAAGCATTGGCAGACGGTGCAAGCCACATGTATGCACGTTCTGGTTTTGATAGCAATTTTACCAGTTACGACTACATTGCTAAAGTTGGTGAATCTTTAGGATTGATTTACGGTTACGAATTCGATGGAGTCTATCAATATGATGATTTCTATACTGATACAAATGGTAATTTGGTATTGAAACCGGGAATCACCCAAAACTCACGCTACAGCAAGGATAAGAAAGTAGGTGCCCGCCCCGGTGTTACAAAATATAAAGACCAAGATGGCGACGGCGATATTACAACCAATGACCGTACCGTTATTGGTAATGCCATGCCGAAATGGTTTGGTGGAATCACCAATACATTCGAATACAAAGGCTTCGATCTGAGCTTTATGTTCCAATTCAACTATGGCAATGACATCTACAACGCTACACGTTTATATGCTACACAAAGCCGTAGCGGACGTCGTAATATGCTTGCTGAAGTGGCAGACCGTTGGAGTCCGACCAATGCCTCGAATGTGGTTCCTGCTTACGATGGCTACATCACCAATGATGTATACTCACGTTTCGTTGAAGACGGTTCATTCCTGCGCCTGAAGAATCTGACATTAGGATATACTTTGCCGAAAAAATGGACGAACAAGTTCCATGCTTCCAGACTTCGTGTGTATGCTACCGGTCAGAATCTGTTCTGTTTGAGTAATTACAGCGGCTACGACCCGGAAGTCAATAGTCTGAACAACCCAATGATGCCAGGCTTGGACTGGGGTGCTTATCCTAAGAGCCGTGTATTCACAGTAGGAATCGACCTTCAATTCTAATTCATAAAATAATATACATATGAAAAAGTTTATATACTATATAGGAATTTTAGCCTTATGCCTTCTTCCAGCTGCATGTTCTCTGGAAGAAGAAAGTAGCACTGAAGTAGAAAAAAATAAATATATGAATGACGCCAAAGAGGCACAAGATGTACTACTTGGAGTATACCGTTCTACTATAGAAGAAGGAATGTATGGTCATCATCTATCCATTTATTTCTCTATGGGAACAGATATTTCACAAGTAGAGGGAAGCACAACTGAAAATTTCCGTATTCTTCCTACGAACGCATATTCTGCTTCACAAGCTGAAGTACAGACCTCATGGGCATCTCTTTATAGCGGAATCTATAATGCAAATGATTTTCTGGAACGCATTTCTGTGAAAATGGATTCGTATAATGAATCCGACAAACAATTGGCAACAATTTATATTGCCGAAGCAAGAGCTTTACGAGCATTGTACTATTTTGAATTAGTTCGTCGCTGGGGAAATATTCCTTTAATGACTAATACAGCTATGGCTAATCAACACCCCTCAACTTTCGTACAAGCCGACCCTGTTGATGTTTATAAATTTATCGAAGACGATTTATTGTATGCCTGCGATATTCTTCCATATGCCAAAGATGACACTTACCGTAGTAGTAACGATTATCGTTTTTCAAAAGGAGCAGCTTTGGGATTACTCACTAAAGTATATGCCACTTGGGCTGGATATCCAATACAGGACACAAGCAAATGGGAAGCAGCTGCGGAAACAGCACGTATCCTAGTTGAATCGGGCAAACATGATTTGCTGACTGACTATGAAAAATTATGGGAAAATACTTGTAACGGAATTTGGGACCCAACAGAAAGTTTAATTGAAGTATCCTTCTATTCTCCCACATATTCAGGAAACAGTGATCCTGTAGGCCGCATCGGAAAGTGGAACGGAGTAAAGGCCACAGTTGATGCCGGTCGCAGCGGAAGTACCGCAGCCAACGTTCAGGTTGTTCATTCATTTGTACTTAATTGGAGAGAAGAGGCACAACCCGATGCAAGCACTGGCATAAGTCCCGACAGACGTCAAAATTTGTCTATAGCCAACTATAAACATGGACACAATGACAGCAAAACCGGAGCAGTTTATTTAGGCGATTACTATTTAGCGGCCAGCATTCCAACCGATGATGAAGCCACAGCATTAAGCAAGGATTTAGATCCTGAAAAATCTCAAAAAGCCAAACAAACTTACACGCCGGCCAAATGGGATATTGATAAATACATGGAAAGTATACCTTTTGTCAACAACGACAAATCAACTGTAAACTGGTATGTTTTACGTTATGCGGATGTACTGCTACTATATGCAGAAGCACTGAATGAGTGGAAAGGCGGACCTACCACAGACGCTTATGCCGCTATTAATAAAGTACGGAAACGTGGTTATGGAAATAAGGGAAACTATTCGTTACCAGAAGGTATGGATCAAGCTACTTTCCGAAAGGCTGTTCATAAAGAACGGGCCTATGAATTAGCTTTCGAAGGTCACCGCCGTCTCGATTTAATACGTTGGGGTATTTACTACGAGACCATTCAAGAAACATATAATGAATTGAAAAACTGGTGGAGTTCTGCGAGCTATGTAGTATACGACTACACGAAAAAAGGTCAGCACGAACTGATGCCTATTCCGCAACGCGAAATGGACTTGTGTACCCAGTTCAACCAAAACCCAGGTTGGTAACAACCACTCCAAATACATCTCCAATATGCCCAGAGAGGGGCATATTGGAGATTTTCTAAACTCTTTTCAACAAAAGTGACATTCAAAGAACGCGGATTAATTGCCTTTTCAACATTCTTGCTACAAGAACCATAAAAAATCCGTTAGCTTTGCTTTCGTTACAAAATCTACTAAAATCAATTATTTTAAAAACGAATAACATGAAAAAGAACCTTGTTCTCTTGGCTTTGGGTGCATTGACTTTCGTGTCATGCCAAACACAACCCAAAGAAGACTACAGTTGGATTAAAAAAGGCTTGGACGCAGCCTCTGCGCAACTGCAATTAACCGCAGAAGAAATTTCGTCCACTAACATGCTGCCGCGTTCTATCCGTACAGGCTATGACATGAACTTCCTGTGCCGCCAGTTGGAAAGAGACTCGCTTACTTTCAAAGACTCACTCCGTGCGCAGCCTACAGCCGACCAGTTGGGAAAACGCCGTTTGTGCAGCGTTTATGACTGGACCAGCGGTTTCTATCCGGGCTCTTTATGGTATGCCTACGAACTGACGGGCAACGATACACTGAAAACATGGGCCATTCAATATACCAACCTATTGAACCCCGTCCGTTACTACACCGGTACGCACGACCTGGGCTTCATGGTAAATTGCAGCTACGGCAATGCCGAGCGTCTGGCTCCTAACGACACCATTGCAGCCGTAATGAAAGAAACAGCCGACAACCTGTGCGGACGCTTCAACGATTCCATCTCGGCTATCCGTTCATGGGACTTCGGAACATGGAACTTCCCCGTTATCATCGACAATATGATGAACCTGGATTTGCTGTTCAATGTAGCCAAGGCAACCGGCAACAACTCTTATAAAGACATCGCCGTACAACACGCTATGACTACCATGAACAACCACTTCCGCCCCGACTATACCTGCTGGCACGTAGTAAGCTACAACAACGACGGCACGGTAGAGAAGAAACAGACATTCCAGGGCAAGAACGACGACTCTTCATGGGCACGCGGACAAGCATGGGCCGTATACGGTTATACTGCCTGCTATCGTGAGACGCAAGACACTACTTTCCTGAATTTCGCCGTAAAAGTGGCCGACATGATTATGAACCGTGTCAAGACCGACGATGCCATTCCTTACTGGGACTACGACGCTCCCGTAACCGAAGAGACTCCGCGCGACGCATCTGCCGCTTCCGTAACCGCTTCCGCCCTGATAGAGCTGAGCACAATGGTTCCCGACGGAAAGAAATACCTGGATTATGCAGAAAAAATCCTGAAGAGCCTGTCGGGCGACGCCTATCTGGCAAAGGTCGGCGAAAACCAGGGATTCATCCTGATGCACTCTACCGGTTCGCTGCCTAACGGTTCGGAAATCGACACTCCGTTGAACTATGCGGACTACTATTACCTGGAAGCCCTGAAACGCTTCATGGATCTGAAAGGTATCAGCTACAAGAATCTCTAATAGCCATATTGTAAACCAACAAACATTATGAATAAGACTTTTAAATATATCGTCCTGCTGGCGCTTGCCTGCTTCGTTGGCAAAGCAAATGCCCTGGAATTGAAAACCGAAGTGTTCTCGCTCCTCAACCTGGATTATCCCGGACTGGAGAAAGTAAAGGCCTTGCACCAGGAAGGCAAAGATGCCGATGCAGCCAAAGCATTGCTCGACTACTACCGTGCACGTACCAACGTGAAGACTCCCGACGTAAACCTGAAAAAGGTTACCATCGGCAAGGATGAACAGAAAATGGCCGACGAGGCTCTGCAACATACATTCTTTGCCCACAAAGGCTACCAGCCGTCATTCAATTACGGTGAAGACATCAACTGGAGATACTGGCCGGTAAAGGACAACGAACTGCGCTGGCAGTTGCACCGCCACAAATGGTTTACTCCCATGGGCAAGGCCTATCGTGTAAGCGGTGACGAAAAATATGCCGTTGAATGGACGAAGCAGTATATCGACTGGATCAAGAAAAACCCGTTGGTGAAGATTAACAAGAATGAATATGAACTGACAGGCAATACCCAACTGAAAGATGACGCAGAGAATGTACGTTTCGCATGGCGTCCGCTGGAAGTGAGCAACCGTCTGCAAGACCAGACCTCACAGTTCCAACTGTTCCTCCCGTCTCCCTCTTTCACCCCGGAGTTCCTGACCGAGTTCCTGGTAAACTACCACAAACATGCCATCCATATACTGGGCAATTACTCTGCACAGGGTAATCACCTGCTGTTCGAGGCACAGCGTATGATCTACGCCGGCGCTTTCTTCCCCGAATTCAAAGAGGCTGCTGCCTGGAGAAAGAGCGGTATCGACATCATGAACCGTGAAATCAATGTACAGGTGTATAACGACGGCGGACAGTTCGAGCTCGACCCGCACTACCACCTCGCTGCCATCAACATTTTCTGCAAGGCACTGAACATTGCCGACCTGAACGGTTTCCGCAACGAGTTCCCGCAGGAGTACCTGGATACAATCGAGAAAATGATTGTATTCTATGCCAACGTTTCTTTCCCCGACTACACCAACCCGTGTTTCAGCGATGCCAAGCTCACCAATAAGAAAGAAATGCTGAAGAACTACCGCAGCTGGAGCAAGATGTTCCCGAAGAACCAGTTCATCAAATATCTGGCAACAGACGGCAAAGAAGGCGCACTGCCCGAATATCTCTCTAAAGGTTTCCTGAAATCCGGTTTCTTCGTATTCCGTAACTCTTGGGGAACGGATGCCATGCAAATGGTTGTAAAGGCCGGCCCGAAAGCATTCTGGCACTGCCAGCCGGATAACGGTACTTTCGAACTCTGGTTCAACGGCAAAAACCTGTTCCCCGATTCCGGTTCTTACGTATATGCCGGCGAGGGCGAAGTGATGGAACAACGCAACTGGCACCGTCAGACCTGCGTACACAACACCGTAACGCTGAACAACAAGAATCTGGACCAGACCGAATCCGTAACCAAGCTGTGGCAGCCGGAAGGCAACGTACAGATACTGGTTACCGAGAATCCGAGCTACAAGAACCTGAAACACCGCCGTTCCGTATTCTTCGTAGACAACAGCTACTTCGTAATTGTAGACGAAATGGTGGGAAGCCAGAAAGGTTCCATTAACCTGCACTACCAGATGCCGAAAGGCGAAATCGCCAACAGCCGCGAGGATATGACTTTCGTCACTCAGTTTGAAGAAGGAAGCAACATGAAGCTGCAATGCTTCGGCCCCGAAGGCATGACGATGAAAAAAGAGCCGGGCTGGTGCTCCACCGCTTACCGCAAACGCTACAAACGCATGAACGTATCCTTCAATGTGAAGAAAGACAGCGAAGATGCAGTACGTTACATCACCGTTATCTGTCCGATAAAGAACAGCGCAGACGCCCCCAAATTGTCTGCCAAGTTCAAAAACAAGACATTCAATGAAACCGGACTGGAAGTAGAGGTGAAAGTAAACGGCAAGAAACAGTCTTTAAATTACAAATTATAATATAAAAGCAACATGACGAAAGGGAGTGCCCAAAAATGAAAAGCCAATCGATAGCGATTTTAGTTTTTGAGCACTCCCTTTCTTCATAATGAAAAGCGATACATCCCGGTTATGAAAAACAATCTTTCCAATGTACTTCTTCCGTTAGCCACATTAAGCCTCGCTTCCTGTGCCGGCCAGCAAAAAGAAGAACCCAAGCGTCCGAACATTATCTTCATGATGACGGACGACCATACCACACAAGCCATGTCCTGCTATGGCGGTAATCTCCTGCAAACTCCCAACATGGATCGTATAGCCAACGAAGGTATCCGTATGGACAACTGCTACGCGGTCAATGCCCTTTCCGGCCCGTCACGCGCCTGCGTCCTTACCGGTAAGTTCAGCCACGAAAACGGCTTTACGGATAATGCAAGCACCTTCAACGGCGACCAGCAGACATTCCCGAAACTGCTCCAGCAAGCCGGCTACCAGACGGCCATGATCGGCAAATGGCATCTTATCAGCGAACCGCAGGGCTTCGACCACTGGAGCATCCTGAGCGGCCAGCACGAACAGGGCGATTATTACGACCCCGATTTCTGGGAAGACGGCAAACATATCGTAGAGAAAGGCTATGCCACGGACATCATCACAGACAAGGCCATCAAATTCCTCGAAGGCAGGGACAAGAACAAACCGTTCTGCATGATGTATCATCAGAAAGCGCCTCACCGCAACTGGATGCCGGCTCCGCGCCACTTGGGCATCTTCAACAATACCACATTCCCGGAACCCGCCAGCCTGTTCGACGACTACGAGGGACGCGGCAGAGCAGCCCGCGAACAGGACATGTCCATCGAACATACCCTGACCAACGACTGGGACTTGAAACTGCTGACCCGCGAAGAGATGCTGAAGGATACCACCAACCGCCTTTACAGCGTGTACAAGCGCATGCCTGCCGCCGTACAGGACAAATGGGACTCCGTATATGCGCAGCGCATTGCCGAATACCGCAAGGGCGACCTGAAAGGTAAGGCGTTAATCAGTTGGAAATACCAGCAATACATGCGCGACTACCTGGCTACCGTACTGTCTGTGGACGAAAATATCGGCCGCCTTCTGAACTATCTTGAAAAGACCGGAGAGCTGGACAATACAATCATCGTCTACACTTCCGACCAGGGCTTCTTCCTCGGCGAACACGGCTGGTTCGACAAGCGCTTCATGTACGAGGAATGCCAGCGCATGCCGCTTATCATCCGCTACCCCAAAGCCATCAAGGCGGGAAGCACAAGCAATGCAATCTGCATGAATGTGGACTTCGCTCCCACCTTCCTCGACTTTGCCGGTGTGGAAATCCCGTCGGACATTCAGGGAACTTCCTTGAAACCGGTGTTGGAGAACGAAGGCAAGACACCCGCCGACTGGCGCAAGGCTGCCTACTACCACTATTATGAATACCCTGCCGAGCATTCGGTAAAACGTCATTACGGCATCCGTACACAGGACTTCAAACTGATTCATTTCTACAACGACATCGACGAATGGGAAATGTACGACCTGAAAGCCGACCCGCGCGAAATGAACAACGTGTTCGGCAAGCCTGAATACGCCGAAAAGCAGAAAGAGCTGATGCAACTGCTGCAGGAGACTCAAAAACTGTATAAAGACAACGACCCCGACGAAAAAGTAAACGAGCTTTTCAAGGGCGACAGAAGATTAATGAAAAACAGATAAAACCATTAAATTTATTATCATGGATAGAAGAAGTTTTCTAAAAAACACAGGCTGGTCTTTTCTGGGACTGGCAGCTTCGGGAAGCCTGCTCGGCTCTTGCGTGGCAGGAAGTAAAGAAGCAAAGAAGATTATGCCGTCGGCAAGCAACCTGAAAGTATTCTGGGGCGACTTGCACAACCACTGTAACCTCACTTACGGACACGGCGATATGCGCGATGCTTTCGAAGCGGCCAAAGGCCAGCTGGACTTTGTCAGCGTAACGCCCCATGCCATGTGGCCGGACATTCCGGGTGCAAACGACCCTCGTCTGAAATGGGTAATCGACTACCATACCGGAGCTTTCAAGCGTCTGCGCGAAGGCGGCTATGAGAAGTACGTAAAGATGAGCAACGAATACAACAAGGAAGGCGAATTCCTTACCTTCATCGGATACGAGGCCCACAGCATGGAGCACGGCGACCACGTGGCGTTGAACTACGACCTGGATGCGCCGCTCGTGGAATGTACCTCTATCGAAGACTGGAAAGAGAAAGCCAAAGGACATAAAGTATTCGTCACCCCGCACCACATGGGCTATCAGGGCGGTTACCGCGGTTACAACTGGAAATGCTTCACCGAAGGAGACATCACTCCGTTCGTCGAGATGTATTCCCGTCACGGCCTGGCGGAAAGCGACCAGGGCGACTACCCGTACCTGCACGATATGGGTCCCCGCCAATGGGAAGGAACCATCCAGTACGGTCTGGAACAAGGACATAAATTCGGTATCATGGCTTCCACCGACCAGCACTCCGGCTATCCGGGCAGCTACGGCGACGGCCGCATCGGTGTCCTGGCTCCGTCACTGACCCGCGACGCCATCTGGGAAGCTCTCCGCACCCGCCACGTATGTGCCGCCACCGGTGATAAAATCATCATCGACTTCCGTCTCAACGACGCTTTCATGGGCGATGTAGTCCGTGGCAACAGCCGCCGCATCTACCTGAACGTAACCGGCGAAAGCTGCATCGATTATGTAGACGTTGTCAAGAACGGCCAGATACTGGCACGCATGAACGGCCCGTTGACCCCGGTTGCACCGGAAGGCGACACCGTCCGCTGCAAAGTAAAAGTGGATTTCGGCTGGAACCGCGAAGAGCGCTATGTGCACTGGCAAGGCAAGCTGTCTGTCAACAAGGGCCGTATCGTAAGCGTTACCCCCTGCTTCCGCGGCGCTGCCTTCACCTCTCCTCAGGAGGGCGAAACCGAATTCAAGACACATGTCAACCGCATCCTCTCCGTAGGCGAGAAGGAAACGGAACTGGACCTGTACAGCAGCAAGAACCCGAATACCACCACCGCAGCCATGCAGGCGGTAATCCTCGACCTGGAGATGCCGAAAGACGGCGTGCTCACCGCAGACTTCAACGGCAAGAAGTTCGAACACACATTGGGCGAACTGCTCGAAGGTTCACGTTCGCACTTCATGATAGGCTGGTTGAGCGAAGCCATTCTCTTTAACCGCGCCATGCCCGAAAGCTGCTTCACCGTAGAGCACTACATGGAAGACAAAGAGCCGCAGCGCGACACCGATTATTATTATGTACGCGTGCGCCAGCGCGACGGACAATGGGCATGGAGTTCTCCTATATGGGCTGAAAGAGTTTGACAATCATGAAAAAATACGCTATAGGAATTGACCTTGGCGGTACTTCCGTGAAATACGCCCTTATCGACAGTGAAGGCGTATTTCACTTTCAAGGGAAGCTGCCGTCGAAAGCCGATGTATCTGCGGAAGCGGTAATCGGCCAGTTGGTAACCGCCTGCAAAGAGGCAATGGCTTCGGCCCTGCAACTCGGAGTAGCGGTGGAAGGAATAGGTATAGGCACTCCCGGCATTGTGGACGAAACCAACCGCATTGTGCTGGGCGGAGCCGAGAATATCAAAGGCTGGGAGAATCTGAATCTTGCCGACCGCATCGAAGCGGAAACGGGGCTGCCCGTGCAGATGGGCAACGACGCCAACCTGATGGGACTGGGAGAAACGATGTACGGAGCCGGACAAGGTGCACAGAATGTAGTGTTCCTGACCGTAGGAACCGGCATCGGCGGCGCAGTGGTCATCGGTGGCAAGCTGTTCAACGGCTTTGCCAACCGCGGCACCGAACTGGGCCATGTGCCCCTCATCGCCAACGGCGAACCCTGCGCATGCGGCTCTGTGGGCTGTCTGGAACATTACGCCTCCACTTCCGCACTGGTGCGCCGTTTCAGCAAGCGTGCCGCAGAAGCGGGCATCTCGTTTCCGGGCGAGGAAATCAACGGAGAGCTTATCGTACGCCTCTACAAAGAAGGAGACAAGCTGGCCACGGAGTGCCTGGACGAGCATTGCGATTTCCTGGGACACGGCATCGCCGGATTCATCAACATCTTCAGCCCGCAACGCATCGTAATAGGCGGCGGACTGTCCGAAGCCGGCGACTTCTATATCCGGAAAGTCAGCGAGCAGGCACACCGCTATGCCATAGCCGACTGTGCCGTGAACACTCAAATCATGGCTGCATCTTTAGGTAACAAGGCAGGAAGTATCGGCGCCGCGTCACTGGTCTTCTCACTAAACACGAAATAGTATGAAAAAGAATTTAGGAATGCTGGCGCTGATTATGGCGTTCTGGTTCACCATATCGTTTATCACCAATATCCTGGGACCGCTCATTCCGGACATTATCCATAACTTTAACCTGAGCGACCTGGCGATGGCGGGCTTCATCCCGACTTCTTTCTTCATCGCCTATGCCATCATGTCGGTTCCCGCCGGACTGATGATTGACCGTTTCGGCGAGAAACCGGTGCTGTTTCTGGGCTTCCTGATGCCGTTCATCGGCACTACGCTGTTTGCCTGCCTACACACCTACCCCATGCTGCTTGCCTCATCGTTCATCATCGGCTTGGGCATGGCTATGCTGCAAACGGTACTAAACCCGTTGCAACGCGTTGTAGGCGGCGAAGAGAACTATGCTTTCGTGGCGGAAGTGGCCCAATTCGTATTCGGCATCGCTTCGTTTCTGAGTCCGCTGGTATATACATACCTCATTCACGAACTCAATCCGGACATATACACGGAAGGCAGGAACTTTTTCATCGACCTGCTGGCAGGTATCACCCCGCCCGACCTGCCCTGGGTATCGCTTTACTGGGTATTCACGCTGCTGTTGCTGGTGATGCTGGTTGCCGTAGGGCTGTCCCGTTTCCCGAAAATCGAGTTGAAAGAAGATGAGAAGGGCGGTTCGAAAGACTCCTACCTGGCGCTGTTCAGGCAGAAATACGTATGGCTGTTCTTCCTCGGCATCTTCTGTTATGTAAGTACGGAACAGGGAACTTCCATCTTTATGAGTACGTTCCTCGAGCAGTATCACGGAGTGAACCCGCAGGTGGAAGGCGCAAAGGCCGTAAGTTACTTCTGGGGACTGATGACTGCCGGCTGCCTCGTAGGCATGGTGCTGTTGAAGCTCATTGACAGCAAACGGCTGCTCCAGCTATCGGGCGGACTCACCGTCATCCTACTGCTCACCGCACTCTTCGGGAGCAAGGAAGCATCCATCATTGCCTTTCCTGCCATCGGTTTCAGCATTTCCATGATGTACTCCATCGTGTTCTCGCTGGCGCTGAATTCGGCATCGCAACACCACGGTTCGTTTGCCGGCATCCTGTGTTCGGCAATCGTGGGCGGAGCAGGCGGCCCGATGATTATCAGCATGCTTGCCGATGCCACTTCGCTGCGTACCGGAATGCTGATTATCCTCGTGTTTGTAGGCTACATCACATTCATCGGTTTCTGGGCGCACCCGCTGATTAACAACAAGACGGTAAGCCTGAAAGAGCTTTTCAGGAAGTAAAAGACAAGAACGGCACACAACAAAAAAGAGACCGCAACGGCTTGCTGCCGCATGCGGTCTCTTTACTTTACACAACCCTTTTTATATCTAAAATCTACATAACTGGTTCACTACTTTCCTTCCGCAGCATCCGGCCGGGTATTTATGGTACAGATGCTCACCCGGTTCCAGTCCGGTTCTTCAAACATATACCCCACTCCCTGACCTTCGGCAACAATCCGGTCTTTGGCGATTCTATATCTATTGACCAGCATATTGCGTACGGCCTCGGCACGTTGGCGGGCGATGCGTTCGTTCACCTCCGCACTGCCTTCGGGAGAGGCATACCCTTTGATAACGACTCCCGCTTCCTTATGATTTCTCAGATAAGTGGCGATGCGCTCCACATTGGGCAACTGTGAATTATCGATGCCGATTCTGCCCTGGCGGAACGTAATCACCGACTCCAACAGCTTCTTGCTGTTGTCGATAGTATCCTTCACCACTTCCGGTTTCCGGTTCCGGCAAGCTGCCAGTTCACTTTCCAAATCGGAAACTTTCCGGTTGGCATCCTGCAATACTTTGGCGGTATTGTCGGCCTCGGCACGGAGACGGTTGATTTGGGCGTTCAGTTGGTTGACTTCCGCCTGGTCGTAAGGCCTTACTTCGGTGAAGTAATGGCGGCCGTTGCTGCATCCGAAATGATAAGTCAGCCCGGCGCTGATTTCCCAGGCTGCACGGTTGGCATGGAAACGCACGGCTTCCGTACCCATAGCATTCATATCATACACCAAAGCCGGTTTCACAGCCAATGTCCATGCCTTGCTTTCTCCCAGGTTGAAGTTGAAATTCAGTCCCAGTTTGCTGGACATACTGTTACGGTCTTCGCCCATACCGGAGTTTACGTAATAATGCAACCAGCCGATACCTGCCACGGCCTCAACCTCAAACAGACGGGGAGCACCGTTATACCCCGCAAAGAGATTACCTAAGTTGACCAGCCCCAGCAGACTGACGTTTGACGCGTCAAAAGCCGTTTTGCTGCCCGTAGTGTTAAAGCTGCCCATAGCCTCCAGGCTCAGGCCGAAGGCAGGTGTCAGATACTTATCCACATGCACACCCACTACCGGACGCATGTTCTTAAAGAACGAGTGATGCGTCAGCGGAGTCGTTCCACCCGCATTGACACCTATCGCCCAGTTGTCGGCAAACTTGTTTCCGGTCAGCGCCGTTTGTCCGTCAGCGTAGCCAACCGCAACACTCAACAATAATAAACTCGCTAAAATCTTTTT
>ENA-UAMM01000221-UAMM01000221.1-human-gut-metagenome-genome-assembly--contig:-NODE-221-length-19841-cov-4.833064_pt1 | contig 19841 bp, 20 predicted proteins | sample MGYA00243284_ERZ654499 | MGnify/ENA primary metagenome ERZ654499 (study PRJEB26926, sample SAMN06164397) | human gut metagenome | biome: ENVO:00009003; feature: ENVO:2100002; material: ENVO:00002003... | reverse complement strand
GAGCCTTATCGTCGGCAGCGTCAGATGTGTATAAGAGACAGGTATATATGTATATTTAAAGTTCCGTTGTTGCTGACTTCTTCCCATACAATCTTTTTATCCAGATACCATCCGGTGAAGATAGAGATAAAGAACCCGCCTAAGGGCAACATGATTTTAGCGGTGACGAAGTCGAATAAATCGAACAGGTTAAGACCGAAAATCGTATAACTCTTTCCTACGCCCAATGACAGCGAACATAACACTCCCAGCACGATACAGCCGGAGGTAACCAGTTTGGCTGCTTTTCCTCGTGTAAACTTGAACTCCTCATGCAGATATGCTGTTACCACTTCGTGCAAGGAAATGGTTGAAGTCAATGCCGCCAGCGCCAGCAAAACGTAGAACATGATGGATAAGGCGATTGCCAGCCAGGGTATGTTGCCGAATGCCTGTTGAAATACATTGGGTAAGGTGATGAACAATAAACTCGGTCCTGCATCCGGCTGGATGCCAACGGAAAACGCCGCAGGGAAGATAATGAATCCGGCAAGAATGGCGACTAACGTATCAATCCCTGCCACATTGAGTGCTGTTTTAGGCAGGTTGGTGTCATTTCTGAAATAAGAAGCGTATGTGCAAAGACATCCCATACCGAGGCTGAGTGAAAAGAATGCCTGTCCCATTGCACCTAAGAAAACATTACCGTCCACTTTGCTGAAGTCGGGTTTCAGCAGGAATTCGATACCCGCACTTGCATCGGGTAGTGATACGGAACAAATGGCAAGCACTACCAGCAGGATGAACAGCATGGGCATCATTATCTTGGCTGATTTTTCAATACCCTTTTCTACTCCTTTTATGATGATGAAGTGAGTGGCTAACAAGAATACCACCAACCAGATAACAGGACGCCACGGATTGCTGACAAAGCCGTTGAAGGAAGCGATGAACTCTGCGGCGGACTTACCGGCAAAACTGTTGGTTGCGGCTTCTCCTATAAATTCCAAGGTCCAACCCGCTACTACCGAGTAGTAGCCCAAAATAAGGAATCCGGCTAATACACCCATTCGTCCCACCCAACGCCAATAGGTTCCCGGAGCCAGCTTTTGATACGCTCCGGCAGTGTTGGCGCGTGAACGGCGTCCGATAAGAAATTCGGCTATCATGATAGGAATACCTAATATAAGTACACATACCAGATAAATCAGTATGAAGGCTGCGCCACCATGATTGCCTGTTTCAAAAGGGAATCTCCAGATATTACCCAGGCCAACTGCAGAACCGGCTGAAGCAAGTATCACTCCCAATTTGCTTCCAAAGTTGGCTCTTTCATTTTTTGTCATAAAACGTGGATTTTTCTTACAATTCGTTATTAATTGCTCTTAAAACGCACAAATATAGAAAATGTTCCATACTTTTGCACACAGATTGTTCATAATTTGAGATATGCTATATTATATTAAGAAATATCCGGTATCGCTGGTGATAATACTTGCTGTAATTTATCTGTCGTTTTTTAAACCGCCCACTACCGATCTGGGCACTATCCCTAACCTTGACAAGGTGGTGCATATCTGTATGTATTTCGGCATGTCCGGTATGTTGTGGCTGGAGTTCTTGCGGGCGCATCGGAGAGACCGTACGCCTATGTGGCACGCATGGGTAGGAGCATTTGTCTGTCCGGTATTGTTCAGCGGAGCGGTAGAATTGTTACAGGCATTTTGTACTACCTACCGTGGCGGTGATTGGCTGGATTTTGCAGCCAATACCACGGGAGCTGTCCTGGCGTCATTGGTGGCTTGTTTCGTGCTGAAACCAAGAGTGATGCGTAAATCTACAGATTAGAGATAATCGACTACCGTATTCAGTTTTATTCCGTTCGAGCCTTTTATCAGGATTGTCTTTCCGCAGGGTTTGTTCTTTTGGAGCGCGGCTATTAGAGCCGGAGCATCGGGATAAGTGGTATACGTGTGGCGGGTTGCTGCAAATAATTCGCCTACCAATATTACATCCTCAAAGCCATATTCTTCCAGATAGTCCACTATTCTCTGGTGCTCTTCGGCACTGTCTTTTCCCAGTTCGCGCATATCTCCCAATATCAGCATTTTTTTCTCGGCTTGCATGTTGCGGAAATTTCCGATGGCTGCCAGCATGCTTGTGGGATTGGCGTTGTAGGCATCGATAATCAGGGTGTTGTCGGCCGTTTTTTTCAGTTGCGAACGGTTGTTCCGGGGTTCATATTCATTCAGGGCTTTGTCTATCTTCTCTGCTTCTACTCCGAAGAAATGTCCGATAGTGACGGCTGCCAGAGCATTGGGAAAGTTATATTCGCCAATCAGCCGGGTATGCACTTGGTGAAATTCTCCTTCTTTTCCGGCTCTCCACTCAAAAGCGAGGTAGGGGGAATTGCCGGTAACGTGGCCGTTGATATACAGACTGTTTTCTTCTCCGTAGGTTATCGGATTCAGTCCCCGGGCTATTTCCCTGAGGTAAGGATTGTCCTGATGAAGGAAGATGGTGGAGTTTCCCTGCCGGCGCAGATAGTCGTACAGTTCGCCTTTGGTCCGGATAACGCCTTCGAAAGAACCGAAGCCTTCCAAATGAGCCTTTCCTACATTGGTGATAATCCCATAATCGGGTTCGGCTATTTCCACCAGTTCCTTGATGTCGCCGGGGTGGCTGGCTCCCATTTCTACTACGCCGAGCTCATGCTCTGTTGTCAGGCGCAACAAGGTGAGCGGTACACCGATCGGATTATTCAGATTTCCCAGTGTGTACAGTACATTGTACTTTTGAGACAATACGGCGGATATAAGCTCCTTGGTCGTTGTTTTCCCATTCGTTCCTGTAATGCCGATGATGCGCGTACCCAGTTGGCGGCGGTGATAATTGGCAAGCTGTTGCAAGGTGTGCAGGCAGTTATCCACTAATATATAACGTGTATCTCCGGCAGGAGCATAGGCGGCTTCGTCTACAACGGCGTAGGTGCTGCCTGCTTCCAATGCTTTGGCGGCAAAGGCGTTGCCGTTGAACGTATCGCCTTTCAAGGCGATAAACAGTGAGCCTTCGGGGCAGTTGCGGCTGTCGGTGGTTATGCCGGTGCAGCCGAGAAATATCTGATAAAGAGCGGTTATATCCATATCTTTCTCCTTCGGGGAGTTTTGCAGTTCGTAATAAAATTGATATTTTGCGAACAAAGATACCTTATTTTTCAGACTTGGTGTACCAACAATGGCTTTTTTGTTTACATTTGCAGATATATAAATCAAAAAACGCTGCCATGAAAGTTCTGCAATCCAAATATATAAACGTCAACGGTTCGCTGTTAGACCTTTCTTCTCCCTGCGTCATGGGAATTCTCAATGTCACCCCCGATTCTTTTTATGCCGGCAGCCGCATGCAGACGGAAGCCGACATAACAAGCCGCATAGGGCAGATTGTGGCGGAAGGAGCTGCTATCATCGATGTGGGCGCTTACTCTTCGCGTTCCAATGCGGAGAATGTGTCGCCTGCGGAAGAGATGGAACGCTTGCGCATGGGGTTGGGTATTCTGAGGAAAGTACAGCCCGATGCGATTGTTTCGGTAGATACCTTTAGGGCGGATGTGGCGAGAATGTGTGTCGAGGAATACGGTGTGGCAATTATCAATGATATAGCTGCCGGAGAAATGGATGATGATATGTTCCGTACGGTTGCCGACCTGAATGTTCCTTATATCATGATGCACATGCAGGGTACGCCGCAAAATATGCAACAGCATCCCCATTATGATAATTTGCTGAAAGAGGTGTTTATGTACTTTGCCCGTAAGGTGCAGCAATTACGCGATTTAGGCGTAAAGGATATCATATTGGACCCCGGGTTCGGCTTTGGCAAGACCATTGAGCATAATTATGAATTGTTGGCTCATCTGGAGGAATTTCGTATTTTTGAACTTCCCTTGCTGGTTGGCGTTTCCCGTAAATCTATGATTTATCGCTTGTTGGGAACTACTCCGCAGGAAGCGTTGAACGGTACAACCGTATTGGATACCATCTGTCTGTTGAAAGGGGCTGATATACTTCGTGTGCACGATGTGCGCGAGGCAGTGGAAACGGTGAAAATCGTGGAAGCCATGAATGCGGCCCGTTCTGCGTTAATCGCTAATAATTAACCATTAATCACTTGCGACCGTGTTTTTTGAATTTGGCATAAAAGATTTTATAGATATCCTGCTGGTAGCTTTCCTGCTTTACTATACATATAAGCTGATGAAAGCTTCCGGATCTATCAATGTGTTTACGGGTATACTGGTGTTTATCCTGATTTGGCTGGTGGTTTCTCAAGTGCTGGAGATGAAACTGTTAGGGTCTATTTTTGATAAACTGGTCAGTGTGGGTGTGTTGGCACTTATCGTCTTGTTTCAGGATGAAATACGGCGGTTTCTGCTTACGCTCGGTTCGCATCAGCATGCCAGTGCATTGGTGCGCTTCTTTACGGGAAACAAGAAAGAAGGCATGGAACACGATGAAATTATGCCCGTTGTAATGGCTTGTATCAGTATGGGCAAGCAGAAAGTCGGTGCATTGATTGTGGTGGAACATAATATGCCGTTGGACGATGTGGTGCGTACAGGGGAGATTATCAACGCCGATATAAACCAGCGCCTGATAGAAAATATCTTTTTCAAGAACAGTCCGTTGCACGACGGAGCTATGGTTATCAGCAAGAAACGCATTAAGGCGGCAGGATGTATCCTGCCCGTGTCGCACAATCTGGATATTCCGAAAGAGTTGGGTTTGCGGCATCGTGCAGCGATGGGAATATCTCAGGTGTCGGATGCCCATGCGATCATTGTATCGGAAGAAACGGGCTCTATTTCGGTAGCCTACAAAGGGCAGTTTTATCTGCGCCTGAGTGCCGAGGAATTGGAGAGTCTTTTGACAAAAGAAATTTAGATGCGGCAGTAGTAGGCTGAGGCGCATTGGTTGTTCGGTAATCAAAGGTAGCTCTCCTTTCTGTATTCCCCCGTTATATTGAGGATAAGCGACCTGTAATTTATAACTTATAACAAATTTATATGGATAGACGAAACTTCTTGCGAACCGGCGGAATGGCCGTTCTCGGTTCACTGGCTATGCCTTCGCTGGCTATGCCCGGGTCTGTGCGCGGAGCATTGGGCGGTGCGGACTCTAAGTCTGCCGTTGCTGCCGCTGCCAATCATTTTGGTGTGACGGAAGCGGATTTAAAGAAAGTAATGGCTGTTGCTTTGGAAAAGGGCGGCGATTATGCGGACCTTTACTTCGAACACACTTTCAATAATAGTGTGAGTTTAATGGACGGTAAGGTGAATAACTGCGGCTCCAATATCGATTTCGGTATGGGAGTGCGTGTGCTTTCTGGAGACCAAAGTGGCTATGCCTATGTAGAAGGCGTTACCTTGGAAGAAATGTTGCGTGCCGCCCGTACTGCTGCCCGTATTGCATCTTCGGGCAGGGCAGGCAAACCTGTGGGGCTGACGGAGAAAACCATAGCCCGGAGCCGCTATGCCGTGGCTACTCCCTGGGAAGATGTGGGCGTAAAAGAGAAGATTCCCTATTTGGAGAAACTGAATGAGAAAATATTTTCTTTGGACAACCGTGTGCGAAAGGTACAGGCCTATTTGCAGGACAGCACTTCGCATGTACTGTTCTGCAATTCGGAAGGTGTGAGTTATTACGACTACCGTCCAATGGTATCCTTTATGGCAGTCTGCATCATGGAGGAGAACGGTAAGATGGAAAACGGCTATGCAGGCAGGTCTTATCGCAAGGGATTCGAATTTATGACCGACGATGTGGTGGACGTGATTGCCCGTGAAGTGGTAGATCGTACTGCTATTCTATTTAAGGCCATTAAGCCTAAAGGTGGTGAAATGCCCGTTGTAATGGGTTCGGGCGGTTCGGGAATCCTGCTGCACGAGGCTATAGGGCATGCGTTCGAGGCAGACTTCAACCGTAAGGATATATCCATATTTGCCAGTCAGTTGAACAAGAAGGTGTGCAACGAACATATTAACGTGGTGGATGACGGTACGATACCTTTCAATCGGGGTTCCGTGAATTTCGACGATGAAGGCGTAGAGGGGCAGAAAACGTATATTGTCAAGGAAGGTGTGCTCACCAGCTACCTGCACGACCGTATCAGTGCAAAGCATTACGGTGTGAATCCCACCGGAAACGGTCGCCGCGATACATTCCGTAACCTGCCTATTCCCCGTATGCGTGCTACGTATATGGAAGCCGGCAATATGAAAGAAGCGGATATTATTTCTACGGTGAAGAACGGTATTTTCGTAGACACCTTTACGAATGGTCAGGTACAGATTGGAGCCGGTGACTTTACGTTCTTCGTGAAGTCCGGTTATTTGATTGAGGACGGAAAGCTGACGCAACCCATTAAGGACATCAATATCATAGGTAACGGTCCGAAAGCATTGGCAGACATCACAATGGTGGCCGACAATGATAAGATTGACAATGGTACATGGACCTGTGGTAAGGATGGACAGTCTTGTCCGGTGACGTGCGGTATGCCGTCGGCATTAGTCAGCAAACTCACCGTAGGAGGGGAAAATTAAGTACTAACGGAGCATTGATAACTGATAATTTCTAATTGTCAATTATCAACAGCTAACAATCAACTGAAAATATGATTACAGACAATAATAAAAAGCTGGCGCAGTGGGCAATGGACTATGCCTTGAAAAACGGGTGTCAGGCAGCAAAGTTGGTGCTGTACTCCAACTCCAACGCTTCATTTGAATTACGCGATGCCAAGATGGACAGATTGCAACAAGCCTCGGAAAGCGGGTTGAGCATCAGTTTGTATGTGGACGGCAGGTACGGTTCTTATTCAACCAACCGTTTGGATAAGAAAGAACTGGAGACGTTTATAAAGAACGGTATCGAATCTATGCGCTATTTGGCAGTGGATGAGGCACGTGTGTTGCCCGATGCTTCCCGTTATTATAAAGGTGGAAAGCCGGACTTGCAATTGTTTGACAGGCGTTTCGAAACTATTAATCCGGACGACAAAGTTGCCATTGCGCGTGCTGCTGCCGAAGAAGTCTTGGGCAAAGACAGTCGCATTATATCCGTAGGAACTTCGTATGGTGACGGAGAAAGTTCTTCCTACCGCTTGACGAGCAACGGTTTTGAAGGTGAGTCCAAGTCTACCTGGTTTTCGGTTTCTGCCGATGTGGCATTGCGTGGCGAGGGAGAGGCGCGTCCATCTTCTTATTGGTATGAATCGGCTCTGTTTTACGACAAACTGGTAAAATCGGGTGTCGGAACGAAAGCCTTGGAGCGCGTACTGCGGAAACTTGGACAGAAGAAGGTTGCTTCCGGCAAGTATACAATGGTGGTAGACCCGATGAATGCAAGTAATTTGCTCAGTCCGGTACTGAGTGCGCTGTACGGTTCGGCATTACAGCAAAAAAACTCTTTTCTGTTGGATAAGCTGAATGTGAAAGTAGGTGCCGGATTATTGAATCTGATGGATGAGCCCCATTTAATCGGTGCAAGCGGTGCGCGCTATTTCGATAGCGAAGGAGTGGCAACCGAACAGCGTTCTATCTTTGAAGAAGGTGTGTTGAAGACATACTTCATTGATACCTACAACTCTAAAAAAATGGGAGTGGAGCCGACTGTCAACTCTCCTTCCTTATTGGTGCTCAAACCGGGAAACAAAGATTTGAACGGTCTGGTGGCCGACGTGCAGAAAGGCATCCTGGTTACCGGATTCAATGGCGGTAATTGTAACAGTAGCTCCGGAGACTTTTCGTACGGTATAGAGGGCTTCCTGATTGAAAATGGTAAATTGACCCAGCCCGTCAGCGAAATGAATGTCACGGGTAATATGATTACGCTTTGGGCTTCTTTATCGGCTGTGGGTAATGATCCCCGTATGTCTTCTTCATGGCGCATCCCGTCGCTGGTATTCGAAGGTGTAGACTTCAGCGGATTGTAAGAACTGTTAATTCAGCATTAAACTCATGTAAGGGTTTGATGGCGATAATATCTTTTCGGCAAGTTCGCCGACAGTGAGTGCCAAGTGGCTGCCCGGCAGCCGCTTGGCACTACTTATACACTTGCCGTTATTCAGATAGTAGTAACCGTTATTGGCGCTGATCTGCGGGTCTGTAAGTGCGATGCTTATTTTCAGTTCCGGATGCTCGGCGGCATATCGTTGCAGTATCGTTTTGGCATTGATGATGCGCGCCATACCCAATACTTGCGGGGTCGGCTCTGTTTCAGACGGACTAATAACCCGGATGGACGGGAGGTTCAGTTGTTCGCAAATACGTTGTAGCAATAACAGGTACATACCGGGAGTCTCCGCTACGATTTCTCCTGCCTGCCAAGTACTGCCTGCCGGATATACGATGGCTAAAGCCGTAATCTTATCGCCTTGCTTCAATGTATAGACGCAGCCTTTCCCCAACTGTAAATCGGCAAGGATTATCCGGAAGTCCGTTTTCGTATGCTGGATGCAATAGGGGCGTTCCCGCAGTTTCCGGTTTAAATAGCGATATGATTCTTCCTGATAATCATTTATTTTGTTCAGAACAACTGCTTTGTCAGCGATGGTAACCTCTGAAGCCGTGAAGGTTGTTGAGGAGTATTTAAAAACCGGTACGTAGCCCATACCGGCATAATACCCGAATAGCCAGGGTTCTGCCGGAATCAGCGTGGAAATGGACATGTCATTGTGTAGCATACGGGTAAAGGCTTGCGATAACAGTTCGCGCATAGCCCCGCGATTGCGATAATCGGGATGCGTACAGGCCCCCGACACATATCCTGTCTTGATTTCGCTCTTTCCGAATGTCATGGGATAGGGTAGTATTTGCAGGGCGGCAATCACCTCTTCACCGCTTTGAATGGCGATGTTGACTTCATTGCTGTAACGCAAGCGGAAATACATATCTGTAAATTCATCGCTGTCGTTAAAGCATAGTTTCCATAAACTCTTTATCTTTTCCCGCATTGCTTCACCCCTTATCATAATTGTGCACCCTGTTTTATAGCCCTGTCACTTTACCTTTTTTACCACTTGATAGCCTCTACCGGCTGTTCTTTTAAACAGGCGACGTATTTCTCCAGAATAATGGCAGGCTGATAGGAAAGTTTTGCTTTCCGCAACCCTTCAATACCCAAGTCCTCTTCCCGGTTGATGTAGATATATTGTTCCGGAATATGGTTGGCAAATTCGTAATTAATCATGGCATAAGCGCCGTCTATACGGGTATCGGCCTTTTCTACATGTACTCCGAACGTGTCTTGGTTGATAGGCATGCCGAAAGTAAAAGCCGCAATCTTGCCCTCTACATGGAGAATACCGCCCGTAAGCCCTAACGCATCGAAATTGTGCAGGGCGTATATCAATGCACGGCGTTCGTTGCCGGTACCTTCATGCTGGTCGCAGTTGTTGACTTTGCACCATTCCGCTTCCAAATCGAGGCACTCCCGGATACGGTCGGCTGTAATCGGAGTATATTCGTAATTATAAGTCTTTTTGAATTTGTTGATATGATTCCGCTTTGCCTGAAACTTTTTACCGGATAAGGTGGCGAGGTCGGAGCGCAGATATACGTAGTCGGCGTAATCCCTGTCTGCTGTAAACTGAAACCTGCCGGGCATAAAGGTTTCCAGCTCGGAGCACATTCCGGCGCAGATACCCAACAAGCAAAAAGGCTCTCCTTCCCGGTTGGCATCTTCTATCAGCGCATCCAGTACCTTGTTTAAATCGCCGTTGCCGATAGGCATCATATATACAAGCTCTCCGTCTGCCCAGAATTTCAATAATAGGAAACCGTCCATAATGGCAAACTTGGTGTTGTATAAGAAACGCCAACTGCATAGGTTGGAGAATGAAAGGTCGCAGTTGCGTCGCGGACTGTTTAAAGTAAAGGAAGTAATCAGCTCTTTATCTTGTAGTTCGATATCTTTAAATGGAATCATAAATAATTTCTATTGGTTATAAGAATATAATAACAAAGATAAAAAGATTTTGTTAGAGTAACCCTAACAATCGTAAAATAGTAGGGGTTAACAAGGCTGTAAATATTCCGTTAAGCGTCAGGCCGAGGCTGGCAAACGCACCGTATTTGCTGCTGATGTCCATTGCTGTGGATGTGCCGACAGCATGGGCTGCTGCCCCTAAAGAAAGCCCTTGGGCCATGGGGCTTCCGATATGGGTGAGTTTCATTGTCTTGAAACCGAGGATTCCTCCCAACAGGCCTACGCAGACCACTACGGCGGCAGTCAGCGCGGGAATGCCGCCTATTGATTTCGTAACTTCCATGGCTATCGGGGTAGTAACGGATTTTGGAGCCAGCGAGTAGATAATCTCATCGGAGGCTCCCATCAGTTTTGCTATCAGGACTACGGAAATAACCCCTACAATACATCCTGCCAATTGTGAAAGCAGGATAGGCAGCAATTGTTTCTTGATAGTCTCCAATTGCAGATACAAAGGAACACCCAACGCAACGACGGCAGGTTTTAACCAGAATTCAATCAGATGCCCGCCTTTGTTATAAGTGTCATAACTGATATTTGTCATCTTCAGGAAAATGATAAGCAGGGCGATAGTCAGTAAGATGGGATTCAGCAGCATGATTCCTGTCTTCTTTTGAAGAAGTTTGGCTAAGAAGAATATCCCGAAAGTAATAGCCAGCAGGAAGAATTCGTTTTCTAAAAAGTTCATTTGATTTTACGTATTAATTGGTGAACCCATCCGGTAACCACGAGTACCAGCAGGGTGCTGACTAATGAAGCGATGGCGATAGGCCAAAATTCGGCGGCGATAATGTCGAAATAGAGCATAAGGGCTACGCCGGGCGGGATAAAGAAGAATCCCAGATTAGCAACCAAGAAGTCGGACATTCCCTGCACCCAGTGCAGTTTTATCCAACCCAATTTTAAGAAAAGGGTGAGTAGCAGCATACCGATGATGCTGGACGGAAGTTTGATACCCGTTAAGAATACAATCAATTCACCCAAAGCCAGACATCCGAAAAGGATGGCGCATTGACGGATCATAATACCTGATTATTAAATAATACCTAACCTATTGAAAATATTGAAAACGTTGCAAAGTTAGCTATTTGAAGTGAGGAACCGTCTCGTAAATCCACTGTTAGTGTTAAATATTACAATAATTCTCATTTGGTGTGGAAAAAGCCCCGAAATTGCAATGTGTATATTGCAAAATTGTGTACTTTTGCTGCGTGAATAACACGAACTACTGATTCTTATACACAATTAAAATATCATGCAAAGATTAATTAATGAAATTTTAGAGCGTGCGAAAGCCGATCGTCAACGCATTGTTCTTCCTGAAGGTACGGAAGAACGCACTTTGAAAGCTGCCAATCAAATTCTGACAGATGGTATTGCAGACCTGATTCTTTTGGGCAATCCTGCTGAAATCAACGCTTGTGCAACGGAGTGGGGACTTGGTAACATTTCCAAGGCAACCATTATCGACCCGGAAAACAATCCCAAGCAGGAAGAGTATGCACAACTGCTGTTCGAGTTGCGTAAGAAAAAAGGCATGACTATTGAAGAAGCCCGTAAGCTGGTAACCAATCCGCTTTATCTGGGCTGTCTGATTATCAAGAACGGCGATGCCGACGGTCAGTTGGCGGGTGCACGCAATACTACCGGTGATGTGCTTCGTCCGGCTTTGCAGATTATCAAGACTGCTCCGGGCATTACCTGCGTTTCCGGTGCAATGTTGTTGCTGACTCATGCTCCCGAATATGGTAAGAATGGTATTCTGGTAATGGGTGACGTTGCCGTTACTCCCGTTCCCGATGCTTCTCAACTGGCGCAAATCGCTGTTTGTACTGCACGTACGGCTCAGGCTGTCGCAGGCATTGATCCGAAAGTGGCGCTGTTGAGTTTCTCTACAAAAGGTTCTGCAAAACACGAAGTGGTAGACAAAGTGGTAGAAGCCTTGAAGATTGCTAAAGAAATGGCTCCTGATATTGCTATCGACGGTGAGTTGCAGGCTGACGCAGCATTGGTTCCTGAAGTCGGTGCCAGCAAAGCTCCGGGTTCTGCCATTGCAGGTAATGCAAATGTGCTGGTTGTTCCGAGCCTTGAAGTAGGCAATATCTCCTACAAACTGGTACAGCGTCTGGGACATGCCGATGCGGTAGGTCCGATTCTGCAAGGTATCGCACGTCCGGTGAACGATTTGTCACGCGGTTGCTCCATCGAAGATGTATATCGTATGATTGCCATTACGGCAAATCAGGCTATTGCAGCTAAACACAATAAATAATTATGGATTTTGAATTATGAATTATGGTTGGGGATTTCTTCCTGTTCATGGTTCATGGTTCGCGGTTCATAATTCGGAATTCATAATTTATAATTTAACATTAGTATCATGAAAGTTTTAGTATTGAACTGCGGTAGCTCGTCCATCAAATACAAGTTGTTTGATATGGACCATAAAGAGGTTATCGCTCAAGGTGGTATTGAAAAAATCGGTTTGAAAGGCTCTTTCCTGAAATTGACCTTGCCTGATGGCGGGAAGAAAATTCTGGAAAAAGACATACCGGAGCATACTGTGGGTGTGGAGTTCATCCTCAATACATTGATCAGCCCCGAATACGGCGCAATCAAGTCTTTGGACGAAATCAATGCGGTAGGTCACCGTATGGTACACGGCGGCGAGAAGTTCAGCGAATCCGTTTTGCTGACTCAGGAGGTGCTGGACGCCTTTACTGCCTGCAATGATTTGGCTCCGCTTCACAATCCTGCCAACTTGAAGGGTGTAAACGCTATTTCCGCCATTCTGCCCGATGTTCCGCAGATTGGTGTGTTTGATACCGCTTTCCATCAGACGATGCCCGATTATGCCTATCTGTATGCCGTTCCTTACGAACTGTATAAGAAATACGGGGTTCGCCGTTATGGCTTCCACGGAACTTCTCACCGTTATGTATCAAAGCGTGTGTGCGAATTTCTGGGCGTACAGCCGGAGGGAAAGAGAATCATTACCTGCCACATCGGTAATGGTGGTTCCATCTCTGCCATTAAAGACGGCAAGTGTATGGACACCAGCATGGGTCTGACTCCGCTGGAGGGTCTGATGATGGGTACCCGTAGCGGTGACATCGATGCGGGAGCCGTAACTTTCATCATGGAGAAAGAGGGTTTGGATGCAAACGGGGTATCCAATCTTCTGAACAAGAAGAGCGGTGTAATGGGTATCTTCGGTGAGTCGAGCGATATGCGCGATTTGGAGAATGCCGTGGCTGCCGGTAACCCGAGAGCTATTCTGGCAGAAAAGATGTACTTCTACCGCATCAAGAAGTATGTAGGCGCTTATGCTGCCGCTTTGGGCGGTGTGGATATCATCGTGTTTACGGGCGGTGTCGGCGAGAACCAGTGCAACTGCCGTAGCGAAGTATGCGAAGGTCTCGAATTCATGGGTGTCAAGGTCGACCTGGAAAAGAACAAGGTCCGTGGTGAAGAGGCTGTAATCTCTACAGACGATTCCAAGGTGAAGGTAGTGGTTATCCCGACCGATGAAGAGCTGATGATTGCTTCGGATACAATGGCTATCTTGAATAAATAACAGGTTTGTAATAACAGTCCTGATAAAAGTGTCGGAAACAGTTAGTACTGTATCCGGCACTTTCTTTTTAATAATATCGTTATATATGAATGATTTAAAATATCTATCTTTGTTTCCCGGTAAAGGGAAATATCAGTATGACAGATAATTTAAATAGAACAAGTTTATGAAACGATTGATTTATGTGTTGTTCTTTGTACTGCTGGCAGGCACATCGTATGCACAGCGGGCAAAGTATGTATTCTATTTCATCGGCGATGGAATGGGAGTGAATCAGGTGAACGGTACGGAGATGTACCTTGCCGAGCAGGAGGGACGTATCGGCGTGAAGCCGCTTTTGTTTACCACATTTCCGGCAGGTACTGTGGCTACAACTTTCTCCGCCACTAATTCCGTGACCGATTCTTCAGCAGCCGGTACGGCACTTGCCACCGGTGCAAAGACATACAATGGGGCTATTGGTATGGACGATGATAAAAATGCCTTGCAGACAGTTGCCGAGAAAGCCAAGAAAGCAGGCAGGAAAGTCGGTGTCACCACCAGTGTCAGTGTAGACCACGCTACCCCGGCGGCATTCTATGCCCACCAGCCCAACCGTAGCATGTATTACGAAATTGCGCTTGACCTGCCGAAGGCCGGTTTCGACTTTTACGCAGGCGGCGGTTTCCTGAAACCCGCTACGACAGCCGATAAGAAAGATGCGCCGAGTATCTTCCCCATTATAGAGGAAGCGGGATATACCATTGCCTGGGGATTGGACGAATACAAAGCAAAGGCTGCGGATGCAGGGAAAATGGTGTTTATTCAGAAAGAGGGTGCCGTACCTTCCTGCCTGCCTTATGCCATCGACCGCAAGGAAGGTGACCTTACCTTGCCGGAGATTACCGAAAGTGCTATTTCGTTCCTGACAAAGGGAAACAATAAAGGATTCTTCCTTATGGTGGAAGGCGGTAAGATAGACTGGGCTTGCCACGGTAATGACCCTGCTACCGTTTTTGAGGAAGTTATCGATTTGGATAATGCGGTAAAAGTGGCTTATGAGTTCTACAAGAAGCACCCGAAAGAGACTTTGATTGTTGTGACTGCCGACCACGAAACCGGCGGCATGAGTCTGGGTACCGGAAAATATGAGTTGCGCCTGAAAGCATTGACGAATCAGGAACAGTCGCAAGACCTTCTTTCCAAGGCAATTACCGATTTGCGGAAAGATTCCGACAAGGCTTCCTGGGAGGAAGTGAAGGCGCTGCTTGCCGATAAGATGGGATTTTGGGAAGAGTTGCCTTTGACTTGGGAGCAGGAAAAGATGCTCCGTGATGAATACGAGACGTCTTTTGTGAAGAATAAGGTTGTCTTTGAAGAGAGTCTGTACGCCAAGACCGAACCTTTGGCTGCTGCCGCCCGGAAAGTGATGAGCCAGATAGCAATGGTAGGATGGACCGGTTCGGGCCATACGGCCGGATATGTACCTGTCTTTGCAATAGGTGCGGGTTCCGATTTGTTTGTAGGTAAGATGGATAATACGGAAATTCCGAAACGCATTGCGAAAGCGGCGGGGTATAAATAATCTCCTTTAAAGTCGGTCTCCTCAGGCGGTACGGATTGACGCCCTTTCAAGTTTGGGTTGAAAAGGCTCTGTATCGCCTGAGGTGACTGGTTATTTCAAATCTTCTTTGATTACTTCATCCATTTCCCTGATAAGTTTTTTCCGCTCTTTGGCGGATTTTATTTTCTTATCTTTGTAGCCGGGGTCTGTACGTTCTGAAACCTCTTCGCTCCATTCTTCAAATTTATTCTCTGCCGGGCGGCCGTTGGGGTCGATGTTCTCTTCGGCAATGGAATCGTTTCTGTAAATCATATCATCCATAACGCTTTTGTTTTTAATGGTTATGACGATACTACAAGCAACCGGGCAAAAAGTTCCGGCTTTTCGTTCTTTTTCGTAATCGTTTATAAGAATAAACGATTCTTGAAAGGCGGGGCAAGTGGTTTACAGTTTGGTTTCCCCTTCGATAAACTCTTCCAGAAACAGGTTCTCGCCGTCGAATACGGCATAGGAGAAATAGTTTATCCAGTCGCCGAGGATAAGGACGCGGGCGGTGGCACTCAACATCAAATCCAGTTCGATGTGCCGATGGCCGTAGATGAAGAAGTTTATATTCGGATGGTTCTTCAGATACTCTTTGGTATACAGTACAAGATGCTCGTTGTTTTCGCCCATGTAGTCGGGCTCTTTCCCGTCTATTCTTTTCAGGCGGCTGTGCTTTGCCCACCTCAGTCCGAACTCTACGCTCCAGCGGGGGTGGAGGGTGGAGAACAGCGTTTGGAGGGTACGGCTGTGAAACATGGTACGCAGCAGTTTGAATTTTTTGTCCGGGTCGCCCAATCCGTCGCCGTGGGCAAGGTAAAACTCTTTTCCGTAGATTTCCGTGGTGAGGGGTTCGCGGTGAATGACTACCCCGCACTCCCGCGTAAGGTAATCCCCGCACCAGATGTCATGGTTGCCGGTGAAGAAGTGCACTTCCACGCCCATATCCGTCAGTTCGGACAGCTTGCCGAGAAAGCGGGTGTAGCCTTTGGGCACAACCGTGCGGAACTCGTACCAGAAGTCGAACATGTCGCCCAGCAGATATACAGCGGCTGCTTTGTGTTTGATACTGTCGAGAAAGTTCACCAACCGTCGTTCCTGTGTACGTCCGTGCTCGATGGCCCGCGAACCCAAGTGTGCGTCTGAAAGGAAATATACGTTCTTCATATATGCTTTGTTACGTTGTCAGTTAGAGAAAGCCCAGTTCCAGCTTGGCCTCTTCGCTCATCATGTCCTTGTCCCATTCGGGCTCAAACACCAGGTTGATGGTGGCGGAGGTCACGCCGTCTATCGATTCTATCTTCTGGCGGACATCTTCCATGATGAAGTCGGCGGCGGGGCAGTTGGGAGCTGTCAGGGTCATGTCGATAGTCGCCTCGCCGCTGTCGGCAACATCTATCTTGTAGATGAGTCCCAGGTCGTACACGTTTACCGGAATCTCCGGGTCGAATACGGTTTTCAGCATGGCTACGATTTTCTCTTCTATTTCAAATTTGGTCATATTCGTATGGTTTGTTGGTTTAGCGAAGCAAATCTAAAGATTTTAATTGAAACTACAAAGAATGTGCAGGCTACATTACAGCACTCCTTCGTCGGTAAAACTGTAATATCTGCCGTCTGTGACTATAACGTGGTCGATGAGGCGGATGTTCATGGTCTGTGCGCCTTTCAGTATGAGCTGTGTCAGTTGGCGGTCGTTCGTGCTGGGCTGCGGATTTCCGGAGGGGTGGTTGTGTATCAGGGCAATCTGTGTGGCGCGTTGCAGCAGGGCTTCGCGTAGGATGCTCCTCACGTCGGCGCTGGTTTGGTCGATGCCGCCCCGGCTGATGCGTACTTTGTCTATGACGCGGGATGCCTGGTTGAGCAGGAGTACCCAGAACTCCTCTACGGTGAGGTCGCACAGGAGCGGATGAAAGATTCCGTAGATGTCATCGGACGAGTGTATAGCGACCCGTTCCGAACGCTCTTGCCGGTTTCTGCGTTTGCCCAGTTCGAGGGCTGCCATGATGGTGACGCTCTTGGCTGGCCCGATGCCTTTGAAGCGGGAGAAATCGTGGACTTCCCATTTGCCCAGCCGGTTCAGGTCGTTGTTGCAGCAGGCAAGTGTCCGTTGCATCAGTGCCACGGCACTTTCTTCAGTGTTTCCCGAGCCGATAAGGATTGCCAGCAATTCGGCGTCGCTGAGGGCTTCCGCTCCTTTCAGCATCATTTTTTCCCGTGGCCGGTCTTCTGCCGCCCACCGGTTGATTGTCAGTTTTTTCATCTTTTTTTCATTACCGGTTGCCGGCACTTATAGCCTGTTATTTATAGAAATTCTTCTTGAATGCCTCAAACTCATCCTTGCCACATATGCAACGGTTCCACCAGGCACGCCAGAAACCGGTTCCGTATCCGATGAGCTGGATGAAGGCGGCGGCAATGGAATAGACACCGATGCGCAGGCTCTTGTTCCGTAGCGTGGAGTCCGTGCATACAAGCAGTGCGTACAACGCAATCGGCAGCAGGCTGTACAGGCAGAAAGGCGCTCCCGCCAACAGCACGGCTACGCCCAGTGTAAATGCTGCCGGCAGCAGATGCACCGTCTTCAGGGATTCGGGATATTTTTTGTAGAGGTTGATGCGGGCGATGCCGGAGTTGTGCACTTGCTTGAAGAATTTCTTCAAGTCCGTCCGCCGCTTATGATACACCCATGCTCCGGGAAAAAGCCTGCATGCGTACCCGCCCTTGAAGATGCGGATACTGAAGTCGATGTCTTCTCCGAAACGCATCCGGGAGAAGCCGCCGAGCGTTTCATAAACCTCGCGACGCACTCCCATATTGAAACTCCGCGGATAGAATTTGTCCATTTTCTTTTTTCCGCCGCGAATGCCGCCGGTGGTGAAGAACGAAGTCATGGAGTAGTTGATGGCTTTCTGTATATCGGTAAAGGAGACGTGCGCACGGTCCGGTCCGCCGAATGCATCGGCAGGGGCTTTTTGCAGTTCCTCTTCCACTGCTGCAAAATAGCCTTCGGGAAGGATGCAGTCGGAATCCAGTATAATCAGGTATTCTCCCCGGCTGCGTTCGGCGCCGTAATTGCGCGTTTGTCCGGGACCGGAGTTGGGCTTGGCGTAGTAATGGATGTCCAGAATGTTCTGATAACGTTCTGCAACGTCCTTGCAGGGAACCGAAGAACCGTCCTCTACGATAATGACTTCGAAATCCTTGAAGCTCTGTCGCGTGAGGCTTTGCAAAAGCTCGTCCGCTTCGTCGGGGCGGTTGTATACGGGAATGATAACGGAATATCGCATGTCTCTGTCTCTTTTTATCGGGTTACGGGAGTTGATGTTGCAAAGATACGTTTTTATTTGGTGATAGACGGTTATTTTGCCGTGCATTCGGATTGTTATTTTCGGTTCATTCTCTTTCTACAAAGTTTGAAAGTGAAAATCATCTGTCATGCTCCGCATGGCCTTGAGAATGAACTGTGCCGTATGCGTATTTCTATTTATATTCGATAGGGTGATTAATCTCTAGGCTCTCAGTGCAAGGTTTTTGGTGTTACGGGGAAAAACTAATTGTTTTATGCGGTTAAACCAAGAGTTTATCCTCGTGAAACTTTTAGTTTCATTAGGGTAAACTCTTGGTTTAATTAGGATAAACTACTGGTCTTCCTTTTTGAAACTTGCAGCTCCATGCAGTCATTTATCTCTTTTTTTCTTGACGATGCCTACGCCTTTGGCATATTAGAGTGGCTGTGTATGAACTTTGTAGCAAGAAAAAGCCGTCTGAATGAGCGTTCATTCAGACGGCTTCTAATATCCTTAGAGGAAATGATTTCCCTTATGCTTTTACGCGGCTTACGTAAGAACCGTCGCGAGTGTCAATTTCGATAGTCTCGCCTTCGTTGATGAACAACGGTACACGTACGGTTGCGCCGGATTCTACGGTTGCAGGTTTCAGCGTGTTGGTAGCCGTATCGCCTTTCAGACCCGGTTCGGTGTAAGTAATCTTCATCTGAACCTTCACGGGTACGTCAGCATACAGCACGGTTTCGGTAGAAGCATCGGACACAACGTCTACAACCATTCCTTCGAGCAGGAAGTCCACACCGTTAATCAGGTCGTGGGCGATGGGAATCTGGTCGAAAGTTTCCTGGTTCATAAACTGGTAGTTGTCACCGTCGTGATAGAGATATTGGTGCGGACGGCGTTCTACGCGTACGTCTTCCAGCTTTTCACCGATGTTGAAGCGGCGTTCCAGCACATAGCCGTTGACTACATCTTTCAGCTTGGTACGCATGAAAGTATTACCTTTTCCCGGCTTCACATGCAGGAAGTCGATGCAGAAATAAAGCTTGCCGTCCATGCGGATGCAAGTTCCGATTTTAATGTCTTGGGCATTAATCATACTTTATAGTCTTTATTATTGTTATTTATTAAGATGTTTCGCTCAATTTGCGAGTGCAAAAGTAATGGAAATCGGTAAAAAACACAAAAAGTTTTGAGATAAAAAGAGTTATCTCTTGGTTATTTTAGAAAAAGTCTCTATTTTTGCAGCCCGATTACGTAGAATAATAACATAAAACAAGATACAGTAATGAAAAGAACATTTCAACCTTCTAACAGAAAGAGAAAAAACAAACACGGATTCCGTGAGAGAATGGCTACAGCTA
>ENA-UAMM01000207-UAMM01000207.1-human-gut-metagenome-genome-assembly--contig:-NODE-207-length-20308-cov-5.743396_pt1 | contig 20308 bp, 17 predicted proteins | sample MGYA00243284_ERZ654499 | MGnify/ENA primary metagenome ERZ654499 (study PRJEB26926, sample SAMN06164397) | human gut metagenome | biome: ENVO:00009003; feature: ENVO:2100002; material: ENVO:00002003... | reverse complement strand
TGGGCTCGGAGATGTGTATAAGAGACAGTATTTGTAAAGACCTTATTTTATTTTTTTCTTTTCTTTTAGCCATGTATCATTTATAATTGTGCATGAACATTGGATAATATCTGACTGACGCTATCCAAAAATATTTACAATATGATCTGGAGGAGTTCATGAAAGAGTTTGTAATTGTAACTGATACAACCACTGATTTACCAAGAGAATATGTTGAAAAACATCACTTATACATGATGTCCCTTCCTTACACCTTAGAAGGCACATCCTACACCTGGGAAAATCCAATGCCGGTCAAAGAGTTTTATGATAAAATGCGTGCCGGATCATTACCGACCACCTCACAGGCGAATCCCGAAGAAGCTGCTACTTTGTATGAATCGATTCTGAAAGAAAATGATGTGGATATTCTCCATATCGCATTTTCTTCCGGTCTCAGCGGAAGTTTTAACAGCTGCAGGATCGCCGCAGCAGACGTATGTGAAAAATATCCAGACCGCCGTATCGTAGTTGTGGATTCACTTGCCGCAACATTAGGTCAGGGGCTCTTAGTCTATAAAGCAGTTCAGTTAAAGGAAGCTGGAAAAAATCTGGATGAAATTGCTGCCTGGTTAGAAGAAAACAAATATCATCTCGTACATAATTTTACCGTGGACGATCTTTTTCATCTGCATCGCGGCGGACGTCTCTCTAAGACAGCTGCAATTGTAGGTACGATGATCAATTTAAAACCGGTACTTCATGTCGATGATGAGGGACATCTTGTCATGTTAAGCAAAGTGCGCGGTCGCAAGAAATCACTGATCGGACTGGTCGACTGCATGGAAAAACAACTCGGTGACTGGAAAGATAAAAATGATATTATCTTTATCAGTCATGGTGACTGCCCGGAAGATGCACAGTTTGTTGCTGATCTGATCAAAGAACGTTTTGGATATGAAAATTTCATGATTGATTATATCGGTGCTACAATTGGTGCACATTCCGGTCCGGGTACCGTTGCACTGTTTTATATGGGAGATCACCGTTAACCTCTATAGCAGCCATATCTTTTACACCTTATAAGTAATCTGTGATTCCAAAAGAGGCATTTGAAAAATGAAAAATCATTTTTCAAATGCCTCTTTTCCTTCTTCCTGATACCATTCCTCTCCTGCTGTGCAGATCAAAAGCTGTCCACCGCCTTTTGCTGCGTGGTGAATGTGCCAGTTATTACGGCATCCCGGTTCAAATGTCACATTTGCCATAAATACAGCACAGTTCTTCGGATCTGTCAGTGGATTCAGATAAGAATTACCGATAAAAATACTGTGCAAATCCTGTATTCTCCGCACCCGTTCGAAATACGTTCTGTTTTTCAAATTCTTCTCTACTTATAGTCTTCATAATTGTATTGCTCCTTTCCGTTGACGGATTCTATCATCTGCTTCCCCATCGGAAGTACTTATAAATTCTACAACTTGAAGTGCACTATAAGTCAAGAAATTTCTGCTAGTTTGTAAATTTTACAGCCGTACCATATGCAATGACTTCTGCTGCCCCCTGCATAACTGCAGAAGATGCATAACGGATATTTACAACCGCATCAGCACCTAAGCTCTCTGCCTCTTCCACCATGCGCTTTGTTGCAAGTGCTCTAGCCTCATTCATCATTTCATTGTATGCCTTTAACTCTCCGCCAACTAATGTTTTGAAACTCTGTGTAATATCTTTTCCAATATTTTTACTCTGGATCGTGCTTCCCTTTACCAGACCAAGCATTTCTAAATTTTTGCCGCTGATATAATCAGTATTTACTAAGATCATCTTCTTCTCCACTCCTTATCTCCTGCACACGTTCTACGGTTACTGCAAATGCTACTCCTGCCAGTGCCAGCGGAATAATTACCATCAATAATTTCATGATGACAGTCAGATCCGGGATCAGCATAAATACCGCAGCAATTGCAACATAATACACGATCAGAACTGCTGCAATGATAATCGGAGCGATCATTTTGTTTCGATGTTCCTTTTTCATAACTTTTGCCCCCTTTGTGTATTATCTAATTAATACAATAATACATTCAACAGAATATGTCAACCACAAATCAACGCAAAATATCCCCAGTCCCAGATGATATGTTCAAAACTGTTTTCCAAATATTCGTAAATATCATCTTCCTCATATCCCGTCATGCGGGAGACCACAACCATATAATCACGCACATCTTCGTAGGAAATTCCTCTTCGGCAGGAAGTTGAAATTCCTTCTTCGCGGAAGCTCCCCTCCCCCTGACTTAACCGCCAGTGCAGAAAAACAGCATGCCTTATTGTGGCATATTCCATTGCGATCCACTGCACCTGCACGACCATCTCCTCTAAATTTCCTTCCGGTTTTAAAGAATCTGCATACAACTCTGTCAAAAGGAACCGCCGCATCAACGGCTGGTATTTCAAAAACTGTACTTCAAACTCCTGCCATTCTTTTACAACTTCCTCATCGATTCCCTGTTCGGATAACTGTTCTGCAAGCTGTGCCACAGGCTCTAAGTATTTTTCATACAATCCTTCCCTGCGATAATTCTCTGCAAGGTCCAAAAACAGTTCGTTGCGCTCCTCAATGGAATACTGCAGTGTCTGTTCAATTCCATCAATCGTTTCTGAAAGTTCTAAAAGGAATCCACCCGGATACATTTTTGCCATGTCTGTCAAATCCAGTCCCAACGCATCTTCTGCCGCATCTTTTACCTGCTTATTTTCCATACACCCATCTTTTGCCTGCTCATCTTCCACACGCTCATATAGATCAAGCAGCACATAAAAAATCTTCATCAGATTATGCTCCGGCGTATGCGCTCCATCCTCCATCAGCTTCATTAAAAATGCGCGCAAGTTCACAAGCGTCGCAAGTTCCCGATAAGCAGATGTATCCATCTCCCCGGAAAATGAAATATGTTCTCTTTTCCGCAACAGATCAATGACCGCCGGACAAGACGGCATCAGGGCGTATTCTGTGACATCTTCGTTAAAGGTATGGATCTCTCTTGGAAAAAGCTGACAGGTCTGTGAAAGTATCTCATCCCCATAAGTAAGAACCAATCTGCACAATTTTTTGCCATTCAGAAATGGACAATTTTTCTCTTTATTTAATCCGATGACTCTGCTGCCATCCTTCTTTCTTACATACCCACTCAGCTTTTCTTTTTTTGCCTGCTGTCCTCTATCTGTATCATACATCCCGTCCGGCGTCAGAGTGTGTTTCCACTTTACAAAAGTGTCCTCATCCACCCCGATCTTCCATTCCCTGCAGCATGTAAAACTGCACCGGTCTGCTATACAGGTAAAATCTTCATAATAATCCGGCTTCATTTCTCTCTCCTAGCTTATGAATAAATATAGGGCTGTTTTTTCAAAGGGTATTTTTACCTTTTGAAATCCAGCCCCACATTTTTTATAAAATCTTCGTCGTCCACTTTGAGCAGTCCCACACGGCGTTCACCACATCCTGATAGAAATCCGGCTCATGACAGATCAAAAGTACTGCTCCGCGGTATTCGTTTAGAGCACGCTTTAATTCGTCTTTTGCATCCACATCCAGATGGTTCGTCGGCTCGTCCAGAAGCAGGATGTTAGTCGTGCGGTTCATCAGTTTGCACAGACGTACTTTCGCCTGCTCACCACCGCTAAGTACACGCACCTGGCTTTCGATATGCTTTGTGGTCAGACCGCATTTTGCAAGTGCTGAACGCACTTCGTACTGGGAAAAAGCCGGAAATTCTTCCCAGATTTCTTCGATACAGGTATTTTTATTTTCCCCTTTGATCTCCTGCTCAAAATAACCGATCTCTAAATTTTCCCCCAGAGTGACTTCCCCTGATAAAGCCGGAACCAGTCCTAAAATGCTGCGCAGTAAAGTCGTCTTTCCGATACCGTTTGCACCGACTAAGGCGATCTTCTGACCGCGTTCCATAGAAATATTAAGCGGCTTTGATAACGGTTCATCGTACCCGATGACAAGATCTTTTGTCTCAAAGATATATTTTCCCGGTGTCCTTCCAAGTTTGAAATCAAACTCCGGTTTTGGACGCTCTGCGGCAAGCTCGATCACATCCATTTTATCAAGTTTTTTCTGACGGGACATCGCCATATTTCTCGTAGCAACGCGGGCCTTGTTGCGCGCCACAAAATCTTTTAACTCACTGATCTCCTGCTGCTGTTTGCGGTATGCAGCCTCAAGCTGTGATTTTTTCACTGCATAAACTTCCTGGAACTTATCGTAATTTCCTACATAGCGGTCAAGTCTCTGATTTTCCATATGATAAATGATATTTACCACATCATTTAAAAACGGGATATCGTGTGAGATCAGGATAAACGCATTCTCGTACTCCTGCAGATAACGCGTCAGCCATGCAATGTGCTCTGCATCTAAATAGTTTGTCGGCTCATCCAAAAGAAGAATGTCCGGTTTCTCTAAAAGAAGCTTTGCAAGCAGCACCTTCATACGCTGTCCACCGCTTAAATCTGAAACATCATGGTCAAGTCCCAGTTCCAATAATCCAAGTGCTCGCGCAACCTCCTCCACTTTGCTGTCGATAACATAGAAATCATGCATCGTCAGCATATCCTGGATCACACCAAGTTCTTCCATCATGGCATCCATCTGATCCGGATCGGCACTGCCTAACTGATCGCAGATCTCATTCATGCGTTCTTCCTGCTCAAACAGCCACGCAAACGCCGACTTTAGGACGCTCTCGATTGTCATCCCCTTCTGCAGGGTGGAATTCTGATCCAGATATCCGGTCCGCACATTTTTCGCCCACTCAACTTTTCCCTCATCCGGCATCAGTTTTCCGGTCACAATGTTCATAAATGTGGACTTTCCCTCGCCATTGGCTCCAACTAATCCGATATGTTCCCCCGCAAGCAGGCGGAATGAAACATCCTCAAAAATTGCACGGTCGCCAAAGCCATGGGTCAGATGTTCAACATTTAATATACTCATATTTTTCCTCTTTACTTTCTGTTATTATCTATATGGTACTCACGTTTTGTTCCGGCAAAACCACTATTGTATGCTCACGTTCAGCATCTTTTCCGTCTTCCGGTACACATGCCGGTACGCCGGGAACAAAAATGCGTCCGCGAAGATCCATGCGACCGGGCTTGCAAAACATGCTGCCGGAAAACCAAACAGCGGCACTAATGCAAATCCGACGAGCGTTCTCGCCGCCATCTCACAGACACCTGCTAAGATTGCAAACTTGCTGTATCCCATACCCTGGATCAGGAAACGGACGATATTGACAAATGCGAGTGGAATGTAAAATGCACTGTTGATCAATAAAAACAGGTATACATTCCCGATGACTTCCACCTCAGCGCGTTCCACGAAGAACAGTGCAAGATTTCTTCCGGTCAGCGCAAGAATAACAAATGCAAGGATCGCATATCCGATTCCAAGCATGGAACATGCCTTTAATCCCTTCGAAATACGATCCATTTTCTTTGCACCGACATTCTGTCCGCCATAAGTTGCCATCGTCGATCCCATCGCATCAAACGGGCAGCAGAAAAACATTCCTATCTTGCTTCCGGCGGTCATGGATGCAACTGCGTTTGAACCGAGCGTATTGACTGCACTCTGTAAAATAACGCTTCCAATTGCCGTGATGGAATACTGCAGTCCCATCGGCACACCCATGCCACAGAGTGTTTTCATATAAGAACTGTTCCACCGGCGTTCCTCTGCATCCGGATGCAGGATTTCAAATTTTTTCCAGCTGTAGATCAGGCATCCGATTCCGGACACTGCCTGAGAGATCACCGTTGCAAGTGATGCGCCAGCTACACCCAGATGAAGATTTATGATAAATACAAGGTCTAACGCAATATTCATCACAGATGAGATTACCAAAAACACGACGGGGGTCTTGCTGTCTCCCATCGAACGGATGATGGCCGAAATAAGATTATACAAATATGTTGCCGGTATTCCTGCAAAAATGATCACGATGTACAGATACGCCCCGTCGATAATGTTATCCGGTGTGCGCATCAGCTCTAAGATCGGGCGGCAGAATACCACAGTGACTGCCGTCATGGCCACTGCAAAAATTGCAGATAAATAAATAGCGTTCACCATAAATGCACGCAGTCCACGGTAATCCCCGGCACCAAATTTATGTGCCAGTGGAATTGCAAAACCGTTGCAGACACCCATACAGAATCCGATGATCAAAAAGTTTAAAGATCCGGTGGAACCTACCGCTGCAAGTGCATCCACACCGAGAAATCTTCCGACAATGAGTGTATCCACCAGATTATAAAACTGCTGAAACAGATATCCAAACAAAAGTGGAATGGAGAAACCTAAAATCAGCTTCATCGGAGAACCATTCGTCATATCTTTTGTCATATTTCATCCTCTTTTCCCTTATATTTCCCCACAATGTTTTTCAAAAATCTCAAAAAAACTGTCCGTCTGTATACCATCTGTGGTATCTAATGTGAGTTCATCCCACATATCTTTGTTGATACTGGAATTCAGTCCCGCCACAAACTGGTTATAGACATCATCAAATGCCTCTTTTTCTCTTTTTTCCACGATATTGGACTTGTTTGCCTCTGTCAGTTCCTCATTATATTTATTCAGGCATTTAATAAAATAAAACCCTTTGCCTGCCTGGATCATAGACGACGTCTGTCCATTATCAAGATTAAACGCAACCTCCTCGACCTCTTTGGGCAGTTCATCCCTGGCCACCGTAGTCTGTATGGAAGAAAGTTCATTATAGTTATTTGCCACAGATGCAAAATCATCTCCACGCTCTAACTTTGCTGCCACATCACTTGCCTTTGTACTGTCTGCGACAAATATCTGCATGATCTCGATCACACGCGCCTCATCGTCACTGACTTCCTCATTTACACTGTTTGTCAGCGAATTATAAAGTTTCTGTGCTAATGCGTAATGCTGATAATATTCGCTGATATCGCTCTCCGTCACTTCAAGATAAGTATTTTCTTCTTTTGAAAGTGATGCATAATACTCTACCGCCGCCTCTGATATTGCAGAAAGCTCATCCTCTGAAAGTGCAACTTCCCTTGACTGTGCAAGCAGATCCATGCTGACCACCTGGGTTAATTCTTCCATTGTGACCGCTTTGATATATTTTACCAATGAATCATCCCCGAAATCATGTTTCCAGAGATCCACACCATATGCCGTCCCGTAGATATTCTGATAATTCGTCAGATAAACCCGCGCCTCTTTCAAACTGCAGACGGTTCCCTCGATCTTGAATACCTGACGGTCATTTAATATATTCGAAACCACAATATTTTTATTTCCGATCCGGCATCCGGTCAATAACAGCGACATGCCACACAGCACAGCTGCTACCCTTGTAAATTTTCTCTTCATCCTAATTTACCCAATCTGATAGAAAGTCCTATTGTTCCATTGATTTTAAGATACTTCTTGCAACGGAAATTCCGTTTGCAGATGCCTGCTGCAATCCTCTCGTCACAGATGCTCCGTCTCCGATCGCACGCAGTCCTTTTACGCTGGTTTCAAAATCAGAGTTGACCACTACCTTGTTGGAATAGAATTTTACTTCCACACCGTAAAGCAGTGTCTCGTCGCTGGCAATACCCGGTGTTACCTTATCGAGCGCCATTAGCATTTCCTCAATATCGACCATGATACGGTGCGGGAATACTAAGGAAAGATCACCCGGCACAGCATCCTTTAAAGTCGGGATCAGGTTATTCCTGCAGAGGCGTTCCTCCGTTGTTCTTCTTCCTCTCTTGAAATCACCGAATGTCTGTACTAAGATCTTTCCGTCGCAGAGCATGTTGGAAAGCTGTGCGATCTGTTTACCGTACTCGATCGGTGTCTTAAATGGTTTGGTAAAGTTTTTGGAAACCAAAATTGCAAAGTTGGTATTGTTGGTCTTTAAATCTTTCGACTTGTATGCGTGACCGTTTACCACCGCAAGTCCGTTATCGTAGTATTCTGTTGCGACCTCACCGGACGGGTTGGTACAGAAGGTACGCACCTTATCATCAAATGTCGGTGTATGGTAAACCAGTTTTGCCTCATAGAGGTTCTGATTTAAAAATTCCATGACCTCATCACGCACCTCCACACGTACACCAATGTCTACGGTACCTACCTTTGTTTCAATATCATGCTGTCCGCAGATATGTGAAAACCAGTCAGCACCCTCTCGTCCAACTGCAGAAATAACCTCTGCTGCAAGATATTCCTCATCTTTTTCGGTAATGATCCCTTTGACCTTGTTATCCTCAATGATGATATCTTTGACCATGGTGTTAAATTCCATCTCAACGCCCTGCTCTAACAGATGCTCCTGCAGTCTGGAATAGATTTTGTAGCCTTCCTCTGTTCCAAGGTGGCGGATCGGACATTCGATCAGTTTTAAGTTTGCATTGATCGCTTTTCTGCGGATCTCACGGATCTCTTTTTCTTTATCCACTCCGTAAACTTTTGTATCTGCACCGAATTTTAAATAAATATCATCGGATTCTTTTAATAATTCCACGGTTTTATCATAGCCTAAAATTTCCGGCAGATTTCCTCCGACATCCGGGGAAAGTGACAGTTTACCGTCAGAAAAAGCTCCCGCTCCGGCAAATCCGGTCGTGATGGAACAAGGTTTACATCCAACGCAGACTTTTGTCTTACGTTTCGGACATTCTCTCTTTTCGATTCGTCTGCCCTTCTCGATTATTAAAATTTTCAGATTCTTCTTTGCATGGATCAGTTCATATGCACAAAAGATACCAGATGGACCGGCTCCAATAATAATCACATCATATTGTTTCATTCTTTTTTCCTCTTACCTGTCTATTTGTCCTGTTTACCGATTTCTCACACGCATCTGTATTTTGGCATAGCGTATTCCATAAAAACGTCATTCCTACGCTTCCACGATCAGATATCTGCCGTCCGGGATTGCAAAAACTTCCTCTGCCTCTGCTAAATCCGCATTGCTCATTCCGGCAATATCTGCGCCCTCATCTTCAAAATAAGCACGGACTTCTTTGATATTTTTGCAGACAACTGCCATGCAGTCCTCTAAAAATTCTTCGGCCTCCTCCGGCGATTCTGCAACATTTTCTTTAAAAAGCTGCATCTGATGTTCCAAAAAATACTGTACTACCGCTTCATCGTACATAATAATCCTCCATTCTGTGCAGTGTAAAAATCTCATTTTTCACACTGTATTTTCCCGCTTATCTACCATGTATATGGGTCAATTCCAAGCCGGTCAAGCTCTCTGTAAATCGCTGCAACCGGAAGTCCTACCACATTATTATAGTCACCGTCGATTTTGTCAATATAAATTGCAAATTTTCCCTGGATTCCGTATGCACCGGCTTTGTCCGACGGTTCTCCTGTCGCAATATAACGCAAAATTTCACTTTTCTTTAACTGTCTGACAAAAACGTCAGTCTTTTCATAAAAGATATGTTCCCCTGCCCTGCCGGTCCGGTCGATAAACACAAAAGCAACCCCCGTGTAAACCGAATGGCTTTTCCCTGACAATAAAGAGAGCATGCGGAAGGCATCTTCCTCATCTTTTGGTTTTCCTAAGATTCCGCTGCCTGCGGCAACAATGGTGTCTGCACCGATGACTAAAGTATCCTGCGGTGTCATCAGCGTCCGATGCTCATCTCCATATGTTTTTAACATGGATGCGACTTCTCTCGCCTTCTGTGCTGCAAGTTCCATGACAACCTCTTTTGGCTCTTTTTTTATGATGATCTCCTCCCCCTTTGCCGGACAGACCTCAAAGTTAAGACCGATCTGCTCTAAAAGTTCACGGCGTCTTGGGGACGCGGATGCTAAAATAATCTGTGACATGGTCAAATTTCCTTTCTGCTGCATGCTTATCTGCTTCTTAACTTTGCACAAAACTCCAATCAGACTGGCTTTTGTACAATGTTTTTAAATTTTCTATACCGGAATCACTTTCCCAAGCCGGAAGGAATACAACAGTTTTTCCTTTACTTTCAGCGGATTTCCAGCTGCATCTTTCTCATTTTCATAGACTCGGTTTAGCGCTTCCTCGTAAAGTTTTAACTGTGCCGCATAACGCTCGGACAATTCCTTTTCCGTATCCACACGGTCTGTTTTATAATCAAGAAGGACAATACCGTCCTTTTCAATCCAGAATACATCGATGATTCCCTGGATCAGGGTCAGCTCTTTCCCTGTATATTCCGTTTCTCCTATATTTCCTACACGCCCCATGCTTTTTACCTTTTCCGCCTGTTCCGTGTTTTCAGCAAAACCAAACTCGTCTAACTGTTCATCCGTAAATCCCATGACAAATGGTTTCTCACGGTACAATTTTCCGTCTTTTTCAGCTGCTCCCATCCGTTTTCCAATATCTGCATTTACAAAATATTCAACCTGCGGTATGCGAATCAGTCCATGCATCTCCGGTGTGATCTGTTCTTTCTCCAGCATCCCGGCGACCTGCTCTTTTGCGGACACACCGGAAGAAAACTGGTAGCACTCCATGATGCGGTGCATTGCCGTTCCGCGAAGTGCTCCAGGGCTGGCATCCTCACTTTGCTGCTCTATTTCTCTTGCAAATGCAGGCACATACGGCACAACCTCCTCGGATTGAAAAACAGGAACTGCCTCCTCCTCTTTTTCAAACGCCTCCCGCATGGCACGATGTTTTAACTCCGACACGGAATACTTATTTTTTCTCTGCACATCATTTTCATATGCATACCGTCTGTGAAAACGCTCCGAGAACTGCTGCACTTTTTTTTCATCTGCCTGCGCAGCTTTTTCCATGCAGGCTGAACGGTTCCAGTCATCTTTGATCTGTGTTTCCAGTTCTTCCTGCACCAGTTCTGCCGCCCGCATCAGACGTATCTGATATTTATCCTGACAGGATGCAGCCGCAGGCAGAATCCAGTCCAAATAACCGGCTGCACTCTCGCGTCCCAGATAAGATAACAGTTCCTCTGGAAATGCTTTTATATAGGAAAGTGTCTCCTCTGCCTTTTTCAGACTTCCGGTTAAGATCAGCTTTTCTTTCGCTCTCGTTAATGCCACATAAAGGACACGCAGTTCCTCGCCAAGATTTTCCATATCGATCTGCTTTGCGATAGCACGTTTTGCGATCGTCACGGATTTTACACGCTGTTTTCCGTCCATATAGTCAAGACCGATGCCAAGTTCCGGGTGTAATACCAGACGGCTTCTTGTATCCTGGCGGTTAAAGTTTTTTCCCATCCCGGCGGCAAATACGACCGGAAATTCCAGTCCTTTACTCTTATGGATACTCATAATGCGCACGACATTTTCGTTTTCCCCGATCAGATCTGCCTCGCCGAAATCCACATCGTATTTCTGCAGTTCATCAATATAGCGCACAAAATGAAACAGTCCCTTGTAACTGGTATTTTCATAGGCGATCGCCTTCTCCACCAGCATTAAAAGGTTTGCATGACGCCTGTCTCCGGCTGGCATTGCTGCGGCATAATCGCCGTAACCGGTCTCCTTTAACAGCAGTTCGATCAGCTCATGGATCGGTGTATCCGGCACAAGCTGCCGCAGTTTTTCGTAGGTAACATAAAACCGGTATAACTTTTCTTCGGAATCATCCCTGCCCTGTCCCGGATTTTCCTCCGCTTCCTGTTTCAGACGCTCACATTTCTCCAAAACACACTCGTAAAATCTGACATCCTTGTCTTTTAAACGCAATTTTGCCAGTTCCTCATCCGAAAGTCCTGCGATTGGTGAACGAAGCACCGCTGTCAGCGGGATATCCTGTCTCGGATTATCCAAAATACGAAGCATGGAGAGCACGGTCTGCACCTCCACCGTACTGAAATATCCTGTCGCCGAAACAGTATGTGCCGGAATTCCTGCATCATTTAACACAGCAGCAAAACGGTCTGCATATCCGCTCAGGCTTCGCAGCAGAATGACCATATCCGAATACTGCACCGGGCGCAGTTCCCCGGTTGCCTTGTCGGTCACCTTCTGCGTTCCCATAAGCTCTTTGATCCTTTTTGCAATCATCCGTGCTTCTAACAGTTTCTTATCATCCGCTGCAGCATCATCCAACAGTTCATCATCCCCGTCCACCAGTAAAATTTCCGGTGTGAACATGTCCGTTTCTTCCTGATAAGAAGCTCCCGGATAAAGTGCTGCATCCGCATCATATTCCACATTTCCAAGATTGCGCTTCATGATGCGGTAAAAAATATCGTTGGAAAAATCGAGTACTTCATTTCTGCTTCGGAAATTTTTATGCAGGTCAATGCGCTGCATTTTTGCATCCGTCAGGCTGTAAGTATCGTATTTTTCCATGAATAGTTCCGGTCTTGCCAGACGGAAACGGTAGATACTTTGTTTGACATCCCCGACCATAAAAAGGTTGTATTCACCGCGCTCCTCCCGTGAAATTGCACGTAAGATTGTCTCCTGCACCTCATTGCTGTCCTGGTACTCGTCGATCATGATCTCTTTGAAATTATCCCGGAACTCCTCGGCAGTCTTTTTGACTTTGCCGGTCTCCTCATCGACAAAGATATTTAACGCAAAGTGCTCAAGGTCATGGAAATCCACCAGATTTTTCCGCCGTTTTTCTGCCGTAAACGTCTCGTCAAATTCCAATGTCAGACGCACTAACTCTGCCGCCATCGGCGCCGTCTTTTTCATCTGCTCCGCCATGATCTCCGGTGATGTGAAAAAATACTGGCGGTTTATTTTTTTGACCGCATCCTTTCCCATCTCTCGCAGTTTTTTGACCAGCTCTAATTTTTCTTCGTTTCCGTCAAATCCACGGGAGGAAGCAAGCCTGTCATAGGATAAATTGCGGTAATTCTGATAAAAATCCGCAAAACTTTCACTCGCAGCGATCTCCTTATATTTTTCCAGGTCGCCCTCTAATGCTTTCGCATACATATCCGGCCCGTCATCGTCCTGCGTCAGTTTGTATGCCCGCCCGGAAAGTGCCACAAGATCCTCTGACACCCGTTTTAAGTTCTGAAGAAGCGACTGCATGAAAGCTGCGCTTTCCAAAGATGCCTCATCCTCTATGCCATAGCTTTCTGCCGCCGCAAGCAGCCATTTCTTTGGCCATGGATAACTCCTTGAAAACTCATAGAGCTGTAAGATCATGCCGGAGAGCGCCGCATCATTTCTGCCGGATGCATATCCGTCCACAAATGCTAAAAATTCCGGCGCACTCTCCTCATAATTTTTCAACAGCACCTTTGCGAGCACGTCCTCTTTTAACAGTTTCAACTCGCCCTCATCCCCGATTCTGAAATTCGGTTCGAGATCGATCTCATGAAAATGATTACGGATCACATACAGACAAAAACTGTCGATCGTCGTGATCTGGGCATTGTGTAAAAGAGAAAGCTGACGCTGTAAATGTTCGTCGTCCGGCTGTTCTTTTAAGGCATTCTCCAGTGCATTTCCGATTCGTTCACGCATCTCTGCCGCAGCCGCATTGGTAAATGTCACGATCAAAAGACGGTCAATGTCCACCGGGTGCTCTTTGTCCGTAATGATCTTTATGATACGTTCCACGAGCACCGCAGTCTTACCGGAACCTGCTGCCGCGGAAACTAATATATTTCTGTCTCTGAGTTCGATGACCTTTCGCTGGTCATCTGTCCATGTCATTCCCATGTTTTGCTCCGTTTCTGACTTTTTATTTTTGCATCTGTCACATCACATTTATTCACCGTCCGGATTTTTTCCCGGCTCTCCAATCTCTTCCCGGATATGTGCAAGGATCTCCTCACTGCTGTCAAATTTTTCAAACTGCTGATAGGAAAATCCCGGCATGCGTACATCAAATCCGCAGATCGTGTGATATGGACAGTAATCGCAGCCGCTCCTGTCTCCTAACAGGTAAGGTTTTACCGCCACATTTCCGGCAAAGATCTCTTTTCCCACATGCTCAATCTTCTTTCGCACATAATGGGACATCAGTCCAAATTCATAGGTGCTCGCCGTCTTAGATGTCGCCTTTAAGGAGCCGTCCGCTTTTAAGGCTACCGGGATCACTGTCGATGTGCCTGAAAAATCAGTATCCATCGCACCATAGATTTCCGGATCTTCATTGACCAGACCTCCCACTTTAAGCTGTTCTAGAATACTCCGTCTGATCTCCTCCTCGGACTCCTGACCATCCGCATCCACCATCGGATCTGTGATGTGATAATAAAAAATACCTGCAGGTTCCGTATCTTTTCCCTTATATTTTTTCTTTGTGAGTTCCAGTGCCGCATTCATGTAGACGACAAGCTGGAGCTGCAGTCCATAATAAAAATTTAAAAGTGAAAAAGTGGTGTTGCCCGATTTATAATCAATGATTTTTACATAGACCTTATCGTCTGTCTCGTAAGTATCAACGCGGTCGATCCTGCCGCGCAGACGCATTTTTTCATCTTCACCCAGTTGAAACTGCACCGCATCCAGCCGCTCGGCGCGCGAAAATGACACCTCAAAACCGCTCGGCACAAACTTTCCTTTCCGCACCTGTAACATCAGTGCCCAGATCGTCCGTTTTGCCGTTGCCTCCATCCGCTTTAACAGGTAACTGTTTCTTGCGTCCTCGAATACGTCCCCGATCCCGCTGCCTGCGATCGCATCTTCCATGCTCTGGGAAAGCAGGGCTTCCTGCGCTTTCTCCGGGATATCAAACCAGGTATAATCCGACAGCTCTATGCCCTTTGCAAAACGCTCTAACACATCATGATAAATATTTCCCATATCCACACTCGCAAACTGCTGCAGTTCCCGTTCTTTAAGCCGCAGTCCATAACTTAAATAATGAGCAAACGCACAGGCAGCAAACTGTTCGAGCCTTGTCACGCTGTTTTCTAAGGTATTCCCATATAAAGCTTTCGTGACTGCCTTGCTGATCGCATCATCTTTATGGGCGCCAAACGCCGCATCAAAAAGCTGCATTACTTTTTCCCGTTCACCCTCATCCGACAGGTACCATGCCAAAAGTGCAGTCCATGCCTCTTCATCCTCCACCGGTTTTGTCAGCCCTTCCATCAGAAACGGCAGGGCACTTTCCGCAGTCAGTGCACCTTCTAATGTCTCCTCCTCGGACGGTTCTTCCACCGCAAGCTGTGGGAACAGTTTTAAGAGTGTCCCGATCAGATACGAACGCCGCAGTGCTTTTCCATCGGAGTTGACGCGGCAGAATGTCACATACAGCCGCTCGGACGGTTTTGTCATATTTAAATACAGGTAAAACTTCTGGATAAATACTTTTTCCCTTGCGCCCGGCGCCAGTTCCAGGTGATATTCTGCCATCTTTTCACGCTCAAACTGGGAAATAATGCCACCCTGATTCCCTGCTTTCGGCACAACTCCGTCGTTGACACCGACAAAAAATAAGATTTTTACATGGTTCAGACGGGTTCTCTCGATATCCCCGACTGTCACCGTGTCGTTACCCGGCGGGATAATACCGACTTTTGCCGCCTCAAATCCGGCATCTAAGATATCACTGTATTCCCGGATCGTCATCGTCTCATCGCCCAGCAGAGACGTCACTTTGTCGAGCAGATCCATCACGATTTTATAGATCTGGTCATATTCCTTTGCCCGCGCCTGATTGCCATGCGCCTCGAAAAAGTTTCCACGCTCCTTTAATAACTGCTCCATGTTAAGCCGTCTGATCAGACTGTATAACTCATAGGTCTGTGTGCTGACCGTATTGTCTTTTCCACGGAATGCCTCAAGCAGCGGCTTAAAATTCTCATAAACCGCCTCACGGATCTCATTTAACCGTGCCATATCCTCCAATGTCCCATCCGGCATTACAAACGTCCACGGTCTGCTCCAGCGGGATGCACCGCGGATGCCCCGTGCGAGGACATAATTTTCCAGGCGGTCGATCTCCTGTTCTGTAAGTCCATGGGATCCTGTTTCCGGCTGCTGCGTCAAATCTTCCGTTGCAGCCGGATCTGGCTCCTTGTCGGAATTTTTTGCCTCGGTCACGACTCTCGCTGCAAGCCCGCACCGCAAAAACCGGAACACACTTTCATAAGAAAAATCATATTCGATCATCTCTAAGATCGCCCGGATACACTCGATAAACGGGTGGAACAAAATATTTTTTGTCTGATCAATAAAGTACGGGATATGGTACTGCTCAAAGATCTCCGGCACATAATTGCCATACTGCTGCACATCCCCTGTCACGACTGCGATATCCCGGTAACGGTAACCATTCTCCCTCGTCAGGCGCACGATCTCGCGGGCAGCAAATTTTAATTCTTCCCTCGGATTTTTCAGGGACGTGATGCGGATATGCTGCATAGATTGTTCCGGTGTTTTGTATCTGTAGCTTCCCGCTCCCGGACGAAAGAGATTCTGCTCCATAAAATAAAGGTCGGCAGCATTGGCATAGCGCCTCTGTTTTCCGGTCGGCAGTACCAACGGCTCCTCCACCGGAACTTTGCACAGTTCTGCCACTTTCAGTAGCGACGCCACCGTTTTTTTACTCATGGCAAAAAGTTCATGTACACCCCTGCACTGGTAAAAATCTTCCCTGACATCCATCGTGACAGACACGCTGACCTTCTTTGCCAGCACGAGCAGTTTTTCCATCAGACGGTTCTGGATCGGTGTAAATCCGGTAAACTCGTCCAACACGATCACACTATTACGAAGCAGTTCGGACTCTTCTGCCACATCATAAAGAAGCTCTAACACTTCCTCTGCCGTGATATATCTGCCCTTTAAATACTCCGTAAATCCCTGATACATCGTGAGGACATCCTGCATTTTTAAGCGCAGTCCCTCCCCAAGCGGTTCTTTCTCCAAAAACTCTGCCAGCGCATCCGGACGGACATTATACTGCATCAGCTCTGAGATCAGGGATTTTACCTCGCCGACATATCCCATCTTATTCATATTCGCACCAAGCACTTTCAGTTCTGCTTTTTTCTGTTCTGCCACCTTGCGCAGTACAAGATTTTTTCCGGTCTCTTCCAGCACAACCACATTTTGTTTTCCAAGATCATCAAAGACGCGGTATGCGAGTCTTGCAAAACTGAGCACATCCACGTTCATGATTGCATGCTGTTTTTGCCTCTCGACCAGTTCCCGCTGTGTCTGCATGGTAAACTGTTCCGGCACAATGATTAAAAACTGCTGCTCTTTATTTTCTTTCGCCTGTTTCAGCACGGAATCATACAGAAAATCCGATTTTCCGCTGCCCGAATTGCCAAATATAAATTGTAGGGACATCTGTTTTCTCCTGAAAATTCAATCTTAAAATATTGTATCACACATTATTTCTTTTGAAAAATGTTATCCTGCGGGTTGGAGTCAAATAGCGCATTTAAACTTCTTGATTGACAAATTTTTCACACCCGAATCCTGTAATAAAAGAAATGCCGTCAAAAACATCAGCAATTACCACAGGCATTCCGATATCTGCGACCAGATAATATACCATAAACGGCACCAGTATGTCATTGAGACCATTCCCGCAATCATTGCCCTCTTTTTCTTCTCTCTTTCCATTTCCCGCCCCTTTCTGCTCTGTCATTCTATTTTGCATGTTAGTCTATTCTAACTTTTTTGTCAATTCAGGAAATTTCCACTGTCATATCATGTATCAGAGAGAATTTGCACCTGCCAGGTTAATTGCCCTTTGCCGGACGCACAACTGAAAGTTATGAAGCAGTCCAATGATATGCAATTCTTGGTGTTCCATTTTTAACATATATAATACCGCATTTCATAAAACCATTCTTTTCCATCAGCTTTTGCATGATTTGATTATCCGCATGGGTATCTGCCCTGATATTTTGAGAAATATTTTTACAATAATTTAAAACACACTGAAACAAACCATGCACCTGACCATCCCCAGCAAGTCTGTGAATAGTAAGATAAGGCTCTTCATTCAGCCAATTCCCATTCTCAATATGCTTATAAGCAGGTTCTGCACCTTTAAACAATGCAAATACCCCATGTCTCCCATCTTTGTCATATATTACCCTGCATACATTCTGACAAATATCAGATTTTATTAGCTCTGCATCCGGATAAAAATGCCCCCATTGTACAGGATTTCCGGACTTTATCATATAATCCTGTGCATATTTATAAATTTTCATAATCTGTTCAAAATCTGCCATATCAGCATTTTTCACATTCAGCATATATTTTATTCACCTCCGCAACTGCCGATTTACGAGTTTCATGATTCTTTGTCTGTTATATCGCTGAATCATTACAAACAACATATCAAACAATGCTGTCAAAATGCAAACGGAAAATTGACCTCCTCTCCTGCAGAAAAAACAGCCTCTCCTGATGTCTCTGTAACCTTGAAACTTGCGCCATCCCATCCGTTGATTTTGATGGTTCCTTTTACACTTCCGTCATCTGATGTGAAAGCCAGCTCCCCGTTTCCATTGTCAACAAATGTTCCTTTTGTTTCTCCCTCTCTGTAAATGGAGATAAGCGCTTCATCCTCTCCTTCCAGCCCCTGTCTGGTGATCAGGGAACTGTATACGCTGCCAGTCCCCTGATTGTCCACAAACAGACCGTACTTTGCTGATTTTTCCGGCATAACAAAGGATTCCCCCTTTATCTTTGCCAGCTCATTTGCAATAACATAAGCCCTGTTCTTCGTGATCTCCTCCAGATAAGAATTCTGAAGAAGCGGATACATACTGCCGTTTTCTTCGTAAGATCCAATGTCAAGCAAGGTCACTTCTTCCTTCATGTCGATCCAGTTTCTCTGTTCTGTAAGGATCTTCTCCTTTGTCTGCGGATCTGCCAGATCACTGAATCTGCTCCAAAGGTTATTTAATTCCGTATCCCATATGTCGAAAAACCATCTGGATGACAGATTCATTTCTGTCTGTGTCTGGGCTGCCTGCGCCAGCGGCGTATATTTCTTTACGATGTTCTCAATATTCTTCAATTCGTCCTGCAGTGATGCGGAACCTGATACCACATTGTCAACATCCGCTTTGATGTCCTCCGAATAGTCATAAGTAAAATCCGTTTCTTCATTTAATACGACGTCATTGTATTCTGTACTTTCTGTATTTTCTGTGCTTTCTGTGTCTTCTGTGCTTTCTGTGTCTTCTGTGCTTTCTGTGTCTTCTGTGTTTTCAAAACTGACCGAATCTTCCACCTGGGAAGATTCGCTTTCTATTCCTGTATTATTATTTTTTACTCCTTCTTTGCCACATCCGGCACAAAGTCCGGTCATTAATATTAATATCATGCTGTAAATTCTTTTTTTCATGTGTTTATACTCTCTACTTTCTGATTCATTGGGTGTTCTTTCCAGTTTTCTCTATCAGCAATTATAAATGAACATGAGAAAAAATACCAGCGGCCCCGTGAAACTTTGCATAAATAAAAAAGCAATACCTGAATTTAAAATAAACTCAAATACTGCTCATGAAACATCTAATATTGTATCTTTTTAGCCGAGGTATAACATTTCTCTCTATATTTAACCAAACTTGAAGTTACACTGCCATTTCCCATAATAATGATGAAACAAAAGGTTGAAACAAAAACATACTAACTACGACAGAACTGCATATTACATAAAAGTCACTCTTTTTTGAATTTAGCAATACTCTTTTTTTTAAACTACCTGTTATCCAGCGTGCAATAAAATATCCGATTATAGTCCCAACCGTATTTGTAATAATATCGTTTATATCTGTGGTTTTAAAGGTAATAATGTGATGTATTAAGAACAGATGAAGATTTGTTTAAATCTTAACGAACGGACAGCGTCAAATAACTTCCTATCTGACTGATCACTTTCAAATATCAGAATAATTTATCTCATTTTCCATATTAAAATTCCAAACTATCCACATTTAACAGAAAATACTTCATACCCATAATTACAAAGTGCTTAACTTTACATTCCCATTTCTTCTATCTCTTTTAACATAAATTCTTCGAGTTTCTTCTTGTCAGGCAAATGTAACATATACGTTGAAACAAATAACTGGTTATCCATTCCAGATAAGGCATATTCTACCATCTGAGAACCTTTATCTGTACAAAGCAGTATTCCTACTGGAGGATTATCTCCCTCTATCATCTCATTTTTCTTATAATATCCTACATAAGCATTAAGCTGCCCTAAGACTATTATAAATTCGCATAGACACAGTATCCCACAGCTCATGTATCTATGCGATTTCTTTTTTATTGTTTTGTTACTGTTCACAGGTAGGCATTTTCTGAACTGAAAATGCCGTATGATACAGTGGTGGTAGCAGATTTTGC
>ENA-UAMM01000180-UAMM01000180.1-human-gut-metagenome-genome-assembly--contig:-NODE-180-length-21450-cov-4.694228_pt1 | contig 21450 bp, 19 predicted proteins | sample MGYA00243284_ERZ654499 | MGnify/ENA primary metagenome ERZ654499 (study PRJEB26926, sample SAMN06164397) | human gut metagenome | biome: ENVO:00009003; feature: ENVO:2100002; material: ENVO:00002003... | reverse complement strand
GAGACAGGTATCGTCAGAGATATTTAAGGGCAAAAACCAAAGCACCCCGAAAAGCAGACGGGCGAAGTTTGATAAAGGCAGGAAGGCAGATTTCAACAGGCAGAAGCCGAAACAAAAAACTTGTCAGGCAAATGCTCCGCGAAAGCTGACAGAAAATTAAAATTTAATTTTGTTCGAACCCGGGCAGTAAAAACTTTGGGGAAAGTTAAACCGGGAAAGAGCGAGATTTATTAGTTTGAAACATAATTTTTAGATGGGGAGATAAAATGGCTGAAGAAGCAACAACAATCAACAATTCTGTTCAAGATCAATGGGGACAGATTTGCAGCCAATTGAAAACTGAAGTAGGGGACACCGCCTTTGACAGCTGGCTTAAACCGCTGACTCCGGGTTCCTTTAATGACGGTGTCATGAATATCTGCGTGCCGACCCGTTTTATGCGCAACTGGGTTATTACCCACTATTCCGACCGAATCCACAAAATCTGGGAGAAGAAGAATCCCGAAATCAAAAGCGTTAATTTCGTGGTTCAGGCGGTTCAGGACGAAGCCAAAGGACTGTATAACCCCTCCTGCCGTTCTTTGCTGAAGAAAATTTCCTCCAGCCCGTCACCGTCCAATATCTATCAAAGCGGCATTAACTCCGTTCTGGCCAACAGCAATGATTTTCAGGCCGGAAACGACTCCCAGCAGTCGCTGTCGGTTCCCCTGAATCCGCAATATACTTTTGATAATTTTGTCGTCGGCAAGACCAACGAGTTTGCCTATGCCGCTGCCCGCAAGGTTGCCGAATCCCGCAACGTTTCTTTTAACCCCCTCTTTTTATATTCCGGCGTCGGTTTGGGCAAGACGCACCTGATGCATGCAATTGCCTGGCACATTAAGCAGCAGGATCCGACCCGCAACATTGTTTATCTTTCTGCCGAAAAGTTTATGTATAAGTTTGTTCGCGCTCTGCGTTACAAAGACACGACAGCTTTCAAGGAACAGTTCCGTTCGGTTGACGTTCTGATGGTTGACGACGTTCAGTTCATGGGCGGCAAAGACACCACGCAGGAAGAGTTTTTCTACACATTCAATTCCCTGATTGAAGAAGGACGCCAGATTATCATCTCCGCGGACAAATCTCCGGCAGATCTGGAAGGCATTGAGACCCGTTTGAAATCCCGTTTGGGCTGCGGTTTGGTTGCGGATATTCATCCGACCGACTTTGACCTGAGAATCGGCATTTTGGAAAACAAAGCGCGTCAGCTGGGTATTGAGCTGCCGCAGAAAGTGGCCGAATTTCTGGCACAGAAAATTACCTCCAACATCCGCGAACTGGAAGGCGCTCTGCGTCGCGTTATTGCCCATTCGCAGCTGCTGTCCGACAAGGAAATCACACTGGACATGACTCAGGACGTTCTGAAAGACATGCTGCGTTCGTATGACAAGCGTACGACCATTGATGAAATTCAGAAAAAAGTTGCCGAACATTTCAATATTTCGGTTAAGGAAATGCAGTCTTCCCGCCGGGCCCGCACCGTTGCCCGCCCCCGCCAGATTGCGATGTATCTGGCCAAACAGCTGACTTCACGTTCGCTGCCGGAAATCGGACGCAAATTTGACCGTGACCACACGACGGTTATGCATGCCGTTCGCAAGGTTGAAGAACTGATTTTGGAAGATGCTTCTCTGGCCGAAAACGTTGACGCATTGAGACGCACGCTGGAAAGCTGATTTTCGACAACAACGACAAAACCCTGCCTGACCGGCAGGGTTTTGTCGTTTGAAAGCGAAACATCCAAACCTTTCCCGGCTCAAAGTTCCGATTCCAAAAGGCTTGGCGAATCGGCCGTAAAAAGCTGTTGATAAGCGGTGAAATTATTTATGCTTTTAAAGCAATGTGCTAAAATTGCGGTAATTAAAACTAAAATTTTGGTGAAGAAAATGAAATTTACAATTGAACGCGCAAATCTGCTGAAATCTTTAAGCCACGTCCAGAGCATCGTGGAAAAACGCAATACCATTCCGGTTCTGTCCAATGTGCGAATCGAAGCAATGGAAGACGGCATCAGTTTTAAAGCGACGGATATGGATACCGAAATAACCGAAATCGTCGATGCCAAGACGATTGAAACCGGTGCGACGACGGCGCCGGCTCATATGCTGTATGACATCGTCCGCAAATTGTCCGACGGTTCCGACGTTGAGCTGACGTTTCCCGATGACAAAGGTCAGCTGACAATTGCTTCCGGCAAGTCAAAATTCTCCCTTTCCTGCATCGGCGTTGAAGATTTTCCGGTCATTTCCGGCGATAAACTGCCGACTAATTTCGTTATGGCAAAAGAAGAATTGAAAGACGTTATTGACCGGACGAAGTTTGCCGTTTCAACCGAAGAAACCCGTTACTATCTGAACGGCGTTTATATGCATGCCAAGAACGAAGGCGAAGCCAAAGTTCTGCGCGTGGTTGCAACCGACGGCCACCGTTTGGCCTGCGTTGAATCTCCGCTTCCGAAAGGTGCCGAGAATATGGTCGGCGTGATTATTCCGCGCAAGACCGTCGGTGAAATTCGCAAGCTGCTGGATGATACCGGCGCAGGCGAGATTACAATTGCCATGTCTGAAAACAAAATCCGTTTCACAATGGAAGACATTACTTTAACATCCAAACTGATTGACGGAACTTATCCTGATTATGAGCGGGTTATTCCGACGGATAACGACAAGGTTTTGGAATTGGGCGTTAAAGACCTGGCTTCCGCGGTTGACCGTGTTTCCGTCGTTGCCGAGAGAACCCGGGCAATCAAAATGCTGACGGCAAAGAACCATGTAACAATCACCACTTCCAGCCCGGATTTGGGCAGCGCACAAGAAGAAGTCGAAGCCAAGTATGACAGCGAAGCGCTGGAAATCGGCTATAACTTCCGTTATCTGCTGGATATTCTTGCCGAAGTCAAAGGCGACAGTGTCCGTATCAGCTTTGCCGACGGTTCTTCACCTTCGGTGATTCATGATACGTCGGACTCCAGCGCGATTTACGTTCTGATGCCGATGAGAGTATAGCGTGGACAACACAGCTGAAATATTAAGCATAAACAACGGTATAAAGTCAGGCGTAACCCGCCTGACTTTAACTGATTTCAGGAACTATGCGCATTTGCGGTTAAATGCCGAACTGGCACCGATTGTGATTACCGGCGAAAACGGTTCCGGCAAAACCAATATTCTGGAAGCAATTTCTTTTCTGACGCCGGGACGCGGGCTGCGCAGCGCCAGATTGTCAGACATCCGGCGCATTACGCCGTGTCTGGTGGATTGCGAATATGCCCCGACCGAAATAAGCAATACCAGCTGGGCGGTTTCGGCAACCGTCTGCAATAATGATGACGAAATTGATATCGGAACGGCAGTGGAAAAATCGGTTCGCGACGATGAAGAAGAAAGCCGCAGCTTTGACCGGCGAATCGTTAAAATAGACGGAATTAAAACAAATTCGCAAGGTGATTTGGGCCGTTATATCTCGGCTATCTGGCTGACGCCGCAAATGGACCGGCTGTTTCGCGGCGGTTCGCAGCCGCGGCGCAGTTTTCTGGACCGATTGGTTTATGCGTTTGACGTGGAACACGCCAAACGGACATCAAATTTTGAACATCTTTACAAACAATGGTATCAACTGCTGAAAAGCGGACAAACCGATAATTTTTGGCTGACGTCACTGGAAGAGGAAATGGCCGGTTTGGGCGTAGCCATTGCCGCGGCGCGACGTGAACAAATTGCCAAACTGAACACTTTTATTGACCATGAGCCGGATGACGTCTTCCCTAATGTTAAGCTGGAGCTGGACGGTACGGTTGAAAAAATGCTGGATAATATGCCGGCGCTGGACGTGGAAGAGGCTTATGCCGCCAAATTAAAAAGCCAGCGGCGCAATGTGCTGTATAATGACAATGTTGACGGAGTCAACCGTACAGACTTCAAAGTCTATTACAAGAAAAAAAGAATGCCGGCCGAACTCTGTTCAACCGGTGAACAAAAATCTCTGCTTATCAGCATTATTCTCGCGCAGACAAAATGCCAGACGCTGGATAAAGGTTTTGCGCCGATATTGCTGCTGGACGAAGTGGTTGCGCATTTGGATGACATCAAGCGCGAAGCCTTACTGACAAAAATCCGCGATTTAAAAGTTCAGGCCTGGATTACGTCGACCGACCCGGAGCTGTTTCGTTCGCTGTCCGGCGAAGCGCAATTCTGGGAAGTTAAAAACAATACCGTCAGCGAGAGATAATCAAGAGCGGCAAGCTTTATATTTTATTTTTTTACATCCGCCATTCAGAACAGCTGTCTTAATCTTTAAAGCAGTTAAGAATTTTTTGCTTCATTAACTCAAAATTGACAGTTTCGGGTTATTGTAATAATATGTTTGCAATATGGGCTTTAACCGCCGGAGGGGCTTTGGCGCCCGGCATTTCTTGACAGGACTTAAAGAAAATGGAAAATCAATATTATACTTTGATTGAGAAGCAGGACTTTTATGAAATCATCGAAAACAAGTTCGGCGAACTGGCAATTTTTATTGACGCGCGCGAAGGCGCTCCAGTTAATCCGGTGCTGGAATTTGACGGTAAAAAGACCGCTCTGCTGAAGCGGGACGGACGGCTGGCCGTCAAGCTGGACAATATTGACAATGAAACCAAAGGCCCGTTGGCCGAAGCCGAGTTTGTCATGATTGTCGAGCTGCAGGGCAAAATGGTTGAACGGACTTACGGCGTGCCGGTCGAAAATGTAGAAGAAATCGTTTTCAAAGGCAAACAGACCCGGGCTGATGAATTGGTCAGAGCCAAGAGCCGCGAAGACGTGATTAACTCTTTCGGCGCGGTAAAAATCTGGTCCTGCGGGGACAAAAACAACTAAGGAAAAAAGATGATCGGTTTAGTTTTAGTGACACACGGAAATCTGGCGCTGGAATTTATTTCGGCCATGCAGCATGTGGTCGGCAAGCAGGAACAGGTTGAAGCCGTCTGCATCGGCCCGGAAGATGATATGGAAATGCGCCGGGAAGAAATTTTGAAAAAAGCCGGCGAAGTCAACAGCGGCAGCGGTACAATCGTTTTAACCGACATGTTCGGAGGAACGCCTTCCAATTTGGCAATTTCCATTATGGACAGAGCCCCGGTGGAGATTATTGCCGGAATTAATCTGCCGATGTTAATCAAACTGGCTTCACTGCGCAAAGACAAAAGCCTGAAAGAAGCCGTCGAAGGCGCTCAGGAGGCCGGAAAGAAATACATCAACATTGCTTCGCAATTATTGGGGGCCTGAGGTTAAAAATGAGTGACGAATCCTATTCCGCAACATTGGAAATTCAAAACCGCAAGGGACTGCATGCCCGGGCAGCAGCAGCTTTTGTCAAAGCGATTGAGGACCTGAATGCCGAAGTGAGCGTCGAGCGTATCGGACAAACCGTCAGCGGCTGTTCGATTATGGGGCTGATGATGCTGGCCGCAGCCAAGGGAACGACAATCCAGGTAACCTGCAAAGGCCCTCAGGCCAAAGAAGCGATGGATGCCCTGACATTATTGGTCAACAGCAAATTCGGCGAAGATTAAGTTCTGATGAAGGCGAAAGCTCCCCGCAACAAAACCTTGGAATTAAATACGACGCAGACCAACAGTTATGCGGCGCAGGCGGTTAAGCTCAAAGCAAATGCCGAATTAAGCGAAATTCAGGACCGGATTATCTGGCAGGATGCGTTGAAAGCCATTGATTTTCTGCCGGAAAAATCGGTGGATTTGATGATTGTCGATCCGCCGTACAATCTGACCAAAAACTTTGGCAAATCAACATTTAAAGAGAGAGAAAACAGCGCCTATCAGCAATGGTTCGACGAATGGCTGAGCAAAACGGTGCGGCTGTTGAAAGACAATGCCAGCATTTATATCTGTGCCGACTGGAAAACTTCCATTGCCATTCCCGAAATTGCCGGTAAATATTTTCTGCTGCAAAACCGCATTTCCTGGGAGCGGGAAAAGGGGCGCGGCGCTTCCAACAACTGGAAAAACTGTTTGGAAGACATTTGGTTTTTTACCAAAAGCAAAGATTACACTTTCAATCTGGAGGCGGTTAAAGTTCAGCGGCGGGTTATTGCCCCTTACCGCGACAAGTCCGGCCTGCCGAAAGACTGGGTGCAGAACGATGACGAGCGTTACCGCCTGACTGCCCCGTCAAACATTTGGACCGACATTTCCATTCCTTTCTGGTCGATGCCGGAAAACACCCCTCATCCGACCCAGAAACCGGAAAAGCTTATCGCCAAGCTTATTTTGGCGTCCAGCAACCCGGGCGATTTGGTCTTTGACCCGTTTGTAGGGTCGGGAACAACCGCGGTTACCGCCAAAAAACTGGGGCGGCATTATGTGGGCATCGAGAGAGAAAAAGAATATGTCGCTTTAGCTCTCAAACGTTTGGAACTGGCTGAAGAAAACCGTGAAATCCAAGGTTATGAAAACGGTATTTTCCGAGCCAGAAACGGCTGAAATATTTTTGTAAAATCTCTTGTTTTCAAAAAAATACACCCTAAATAAGAATCAGGTGCTTATGGTCATAAGCACAGTTTTTTACAGGAGAACAACAATGTCTCACAAATCAAAGAAAAACACCACGAACAATTCCTCTGCCGAAACGACGGCCACATCCGCCAAAGAGAGCTGCAAGAGCAGTTCCGGCAAAAAATGCAGCAAATAAAACAAACCCGTTTTAAAGGTTGGACGCCCCGGTTTCAGATCGGGGCGTTTTTTGTTCCGGCAAAGCCCAAATGCCTAGCAAACAGTCTATAAACCTTGTTTTGACGGCAGATAAAGATTAACTCCTTCTGTGCAGCAGGGGAAACCCCGCGCTAATTTAATAAAACAAGGAGATATATTATGGATAACACCAATGAAACCGAAGAAAAGAAAGCTTCCGGCTTTCAGGATTCTTCGACGTCTCATCAGAAATCCTCAGAAATGAGTTCTAAATCCTATTCTTCGCCGACCGACAATGCGGACGAAGAAGAAGAATTGGAAATTGACGAAGTTTCTTTTTCCGGCGGTTGTCCGTGCGGTCAATCTTCCAACTCTAAGTCTTTCTAGCCGTTTTATTTAATTATTGAAAACAATCAACTTTCATTTTTTTATTTAAGGAGAAATATCATGGCTTGTGGTAACAACAGCAAAATGTCAAAATCTGCTTCCGGAAGTTCTAACTCTTCAAGTTCTTCCCGTTCTTCAAAATCTGCTTCCGAAAAGAAAGAAAGCAGCAAATAAGCTGACAGTCTCTTCATAGCATGGATAGATCCCTCTTGCGGTTTTTATCGGAAGGGGGATTTTTTTATTAGACTATTTGAAATTATGGACTATATTATTTTGAGTTAATTCTTTTGCAAAGGTGATAAAATGAAAAAATCAGTTTGGACAATTTGTTTTGCCTTGTTTTGGACGGTTCTGACCCCGGCTCAGGCTCAACAGAAAGAGAACCTGAAACAAATTGAAGATTACCTGAACAACATTAAAACCATGCAGGCTTCTTTCGTGCAGACGGCCAGCAACGGCAATACGGCCGAAGGAATGCTCTATATTGCCAAACCCAACAAAATACGCATGGAATACAATGCTCCGACCAATGTTTTGATTGTCGGCGACGGCGATTACATCATTTATCACGATAAAGAGCTGGATCAGGTTACCAACATTGATTACGATGATATTCCGGCCAGTTTGATTTTGGCCAATGACGTTAAACTTGACGGAAAAAAATTCAAAGTGACCAATTATTATCAGGACGCCGGCATTACCACCGCCACCATTCAATACAAAGACAACGACATCGGCCCGATTACGCTGACTTTTAACAACAATCCCTTTGAGCTGAAACAGTGGAGCATTGTTGACCCGCAAAGCGTGGAAGTGACCGTTTCGCTGTATAATGCGCAGAAGGATCTTGATTTGGACAATTCATTATTTAAATTCAGGAAAAACAAATCCGGACCGAAAAACTACAATAAAGGGCGCCGTTAAACGATGGACAAGACGACGTTTAAACTGGCAACCTGGAATGTCAATTCCATCCGCATCCGGCTGGATCTGCTGAAAAAGCTGGCGGAAACGGAACAGCCAGACATTATCTGCCTGCAGGAAGTGAAAGCCAAAAAAGAAGATTTTCCCTTTGCGGAAATTGAGGCGCTCGGCTATCCGCACATTGCCTTATACAGCATGCCCGGTTATAACGGCGTGGCAATTTTGTCACGGACAAATCTGAGCGCCGTCGAGCAAAAAGACTGGGTCGGCAAGCATGATGCACGACATATTGCGGCCCGGGTTCTTGACGATTTGGAAATCAACAATATTTATATTCCGGCCGGCGGAGATATTCCCGATCCGATTGCCAACCTGTCATTCGCACATAAGCTGACTTTTATGGACGATATTGCCGAATACTGGGAACTGCATAAAGACGACTACGGCCGGCGTAAAATGATTGTCTGCGGCGACTTCAACGTTGCTCCGCTCGAAAATGACGTGTGGAGTCACAAGCAGATGCTGAAAATTGTTTCGCATACGCCGGTGGAAGTTGAACGGCTGACCCGGCTGCGGCAGGCGCTTGACCTGGTAGACGTTACGCGGCGGTTTTATCCCGAGCCGGAAAAAGTCTACTCCTGGTGGAGCTACCGCAATCCCAACTGGCAAACAAACAACAAAGGGCGGCGGCTGGATCATATCTGGGTCAGTCCGAATATTGCCGAGCGGGTTACGGCGGTTAAAATCTGCACTTATATGCGGGCAGAAGAACGCCCGTCCGACCATGTTCCGGTTATTATGGAAATGAAAAAATAAGGTTTGAGGCCCATGAAATTAAAAACGCTTTTATTTTCTCTGGCTTGTTTTTTTCCGGCTTTGGCGCAGGCATCGGAAGTTGAGTTTATTTACAGCGGAAGAATTGACTCCCTATACGGATATAGCGTGCCGGCCGGGCGTTACAAGCATAACGACCACCGTGACCACTGGATTAATCTGTTTTCGCTTAACCTGGGACTGGAAAAGGAATTTAACGCCGATTACAGCGCCGGATTATACGCCGATTTGAATGCCGGCATCAACAAAAGGCAGGATAATTTTAACAACGGCGACTGGGGACAGGAGATTTACGGCATTATCGACAGTCCTTACGGGCGGATTATGCTGGGCGAGACTTATAATACCGCCTATCAGTTTCAGGTCGGGGCTCCGCGAGCCGGTGCCATCGGATTAAACGATTCCGACATTGTCAATTTCATGGCGAATCCCAACTGGGTTAAAACCAAACACGCCACCGCTTACCGGACATTAAATTCAACCTCGATGAACACTGACGGCGTGGCACCGAAAATCTCATACATAACGCCGGAAATTTACGGTACCATGTTCGGTTTTTCTTATGCGCCGGACAGTTACGACCGCCGGGGATTAGTTAATAAATTTGCCAGATATGCAGACGATTCCGCTTATGTTTTCTCTCTTTATACCGAGCAGGATTTAGGTTTTGCCGATATGTCGGCCGCCTTGGGCTACGGTATCTTTAACCAGGACGACAAAGACTTTACGGCCGGCATCAGTTTTTACAAAGGCGGCTGGACTTTGGGAGCCAGTTACCGCAAGACTTATGTTGACGGCGGCGATTTTGCGGTTACCGGACAATCAGACAATCCGCGGCTGCCGGACTGGTTTGACAATTACCGCGAAGGACAGGCCTGGGACATCGGGCTGGGGTATGAAATCGGTCCGTATCAGGCGGCGCTCTCTTATTTGCACAGCGAAGCGGAAAATACCGACAATCAGGATGACATCATTATGCTGTCAAACCAATATCAGCTGAACAAATACGTTGATTTATACCTGATTGGCGCCCAAGTCAATTTCCGCGGCGCAACCAAGGCCGTCAGCGACAACAACAAGGGCTATACGGTGGTTACCGGTATCGGCCTGCATTTCTAAAAGGAGCGGTTTATGCCCAATGTTTTACTTCTTTCCGACAATCAGAGCTTTGCCGAGGATTTGGCCGGGCAAATTAAACTTTACGCACCGGAATTTACGGTTTATTTTGATGAAAAGGAAGCAGAACCGGTTGACGTTTATGTTTTGGACGACAAAAGCGAAAAGGTTGCCGGCCTGAGGCAAAATCATCTGAAAGCGCCGATTATCCTGCTGGAAAAGGCGGAAAAAGACAATGACGGCAATGCCGAGAGAGAAGCGGTCATCAGTAAACCGTTCAGCCTGAACGACTTTTTGAATAAACTGCGTTCCTGCATCAATGTTTTTGAAAACAGCAGCGACGCTTACCTTGCTTTCAATAATTACGAGCTGCACCCGGCGGCAAAGGAAATCCTGAACCGGCGCAATAACGAATTAATCAAGCTGACAGAAAAAGAAGTGGCGGTCATTAAATACCTGTATAAGTCAAAAGATAAAATCGTTTCCAAAAACGATTTGCTGCAAGACGTTTGGGACTATAACGCCGAAGTAACAACCCATACGATTGAAACGCACATCTACCGCCTGCGGCAGAAAGTGGAACACGACAATCCCGAAGCCCAGCTGATTTTGACCGAAGACGGCGGTTATAAACTCAAATTTTAAGATCTGCCGCCGGACTGACGACCCGGCGTATAACGCCGGTTTCCCGAACCGGGACGGTGCGGCGGACGGTTTGGCCGGGGTTGCGGCGTGTTTCCGTTGTCATGCTGCCGATTTCCGGTCAGTGCTTTTTGCAGGCGGGCTTTGGTTTTGGGGTCAATATTTTTCAAAAAAGCAGGAGTTATATTCGGCGCCTTGTTGGTTTTCATCCGCGGCGAAGCTTCAAGGCAGGCAATCAGCAGACGGGCTTTAAATTCGTCATCCCGGATGGAAGCAAATTCAATTACGCTGTTATCCGCCGCCGCTTTGGCAACAACATCGGCAAAATCTTTAATCGCGGGAATATCGTCTTTGCCGTCGGCTGTCTGCGCCCCCAGAGACAGATTATATTCGTTATTGGCTTCAATGTTCAGTTTGGAACCGTCATTCCGGGTTATTTCGGCAACAAAATTAGGATTTTTGACATCTTCATGATAAGTAAATTTATCACGGGCGGCAACGGCTCGGTAATGCGTGCGCCAGCCGTTTTTCCAGTTATCGTCATTATGGGGCAGAACCGGCAGGGCATTGGCATGGGAAACGGCAACGGCTTTGGTCAGACCGGGCATATTTTCCAGTTTTTCCCGCATGGCGGCAATACATTCGTCACAGAAAGGCGGACGGTTTTTCCGTTTGCGTTCCAGCCTTTCCCGGGTGAGGTCATGATAATTGCTTTCGCCCATAATGCATTTGTCATTGGTGCAGTGCACACCCAAAGCCGGGTCGTCTTTGGTATGGGGACGCCGTTCATGGGTAGCGTTGAGAATATGGCCGAATTCGTGCATAAAAATGGTGATAAAAAATTCTTTGTTATTACAGTTGGGCGTTGAAATGACGGCATTCAGCCCCTCAATGCCGTAGCCGTAGAAAGCCGGCTGAATATCGCTTCCAAGCAGAGAAACAACGATATCCTGCGATTTGCGGTGCAGCATTCCCTCGGCTTTAAGCTTGCCGTATTTTTCCATATCGGCGGCATCAATGCCGTTAGCCCGGTTTTCGGCGGAAGACTGCGCCAAATACCATGCCTCCGATGCATAAGGAACCAGATATTTGCCGTTGGAAAGCCGGACAAATTTCCGTTTAAATTCATCATCGGGCAGCCTGTCAAAGGCGGCCTGATCAATTTCAGTCTGCCCATGGCGGCAAAGCTCGTCAAACTCTATTTGAAAAGAGGACTTGTATTCGGGAAACAGCGAAAGCATTTCCCCTGCGGCTTCCCTTGCCCAAAGTTTATATTTTGGGTCAAGACCGGACGGAGCTTCGATTATCAGTTTTTTCATCGTCAATCCCTCCGGCTTTTGGTTTTGAATATTTTCAGCAGCGTTTTTTCGACCGGGCGCTCAAGCTGAACTTTGCGCTTCATTTCTTCGGCATAGCGTTCGCCGAGACGGGTGGAGGGCTTTTTGAAATCATTCAGTTTGAAGATTTCGCCCACCAGATTGCCGGAAATCATACGGCGGTTGCGCTGGTCGTAAATTCCGTTCAGTTTTTCGATTTCAAAATCGATTTCATCGCTGCCGCGCCCGCTTCGTTCCAAGCGGCGGCGCAGATTTTCGCCGACCTGACGGCAAGCCTGTTTGGAAGCCTGAAACAGCTTAAAAATGTTGTTGCGCTGACGTTTGATCAAAATATTGTTGGCATCAAAGAAATAATCCTGCGCCTGAACATGTTTGAAATAAGCGTCAAAACCCTTGCGATTAAAACCGGTTTCGGCGGAATTGGTGAGCTCGGCAAACAGCGCCACCTGTTTGAACCAGGGCGATTTATGGTCACCGCACTGGTGTTCGAAATCGCGGTCTTTCAGCAGATTGGTGCATTTTTTGTCGCACCAGAACATTAAATCGACCATCTGCGGCGAAATTCCGATTTTCTGCGTTTCAATGTTTTGAATGATTTTGTTGTTCAGCACTTCCATAAAACGGCCAAAGGCGGCGGTGTCGGTATAGCCCTCGAGCAAAAAACGCTGAGACAGCCCGTCAAGCTCGGGATCATTGACCAAAGGCGGTTTGGCGTTGTTTTTCCGAACATTGTCGGCCACAATCTGCAAAGCTTCAACGGCGGTCAGCCCGCTGTCCCGGTCAATAACGCGCTCATAACGGGATATATCAAGATAACCGGAGGCAAAATCTTCGGACTGGCAGCTGCGCAAATCGCTCTTAATTTTATCGGCGGCGGTTTGGGCGGCATTATTGTCCCCGCCTTTGGAAGCATGGTAATATTCCAGCATGTGCCCGACCAGCTCGCTGACGCCGATGGTCTCGCTGTGCAGAAAGTCGCGCAGGCCGCTAAACTCGGCTTCTTCAAGCTGAATGGCCTTGGTGCGGATGGTCTCCCTTTTGACCATATCGGGCGTGGGAACCTCTTTCAAAATGCCGATAGCTTCGTTGAGACTGCGCGGGGTCCACTGCGAAGTAAGAACCTTGTTGGTGTAGCCGATCAGCCCGTATTCGCCGTAAGAACAGTCATGCTCGGCGGAAAGGGTGGCAAAATCGGGAATTTCGTTAACAACGGGAATAACATATTTTTCAAATCCTCTGGCCATTACCGGAGTAATGTCGCCTTCGTTTTGATAGATATTGTCGATTTCTTCGCAGACTTTGCCGAGGTTTTTCCGGTCTGTCAAACCGTCAACGGCTTTGCCGATCATGCCCAGACGGTTAAAAAAAGCGGCGGGATTGTCCTGGTAGAGATTGGTGAATACCGACATGGCCAGAGAATATTTTTCGCCGCGGGTCAGCCTGTTGCCGTTATCGGCAATTTTTTGCGCGGCGGAAGCCATCAGAAAGTGCAGTTTTTTGTCCCGCAGGCGGTCAGGAGCATAAAGCACCATTGCCCGGGCCGACATGGCAAAAACCGCCCGCAGCATGGCATCTTCGGTTTCATTGGCGGCACAGGGCATCACCTTGTCGGCATAGATTTCCGAATAAGCGACAAGCGCTTCCAGCTGTGCGGGCTGCAAACGGTTAAGGGCGCGGAACTGGTTGTTCCAGTTGCGGCTGACGCTACCTTCCCTGATTTCGGGATTAAAATAAGCGTCCATATCGAGATTGTAAGCGAGTTCGGCCAGATTTTGAGCGGCGGCGGCAGCCTGCCGGGCACTGAGATCGGGGTGCAGGCGTTTAACCTCCTGAACGGCGGATTTGGCGGGCTGGGTTTTGATAAAAACGCGGTATAATTCTTCAAAATCGCTCATGATTACTTCCTTAAACTCTTCTAAGGCTTAATCTATCATATCATGAAAATTTTGTCTATAACTAAAACGCCGGAAAACGGGCAAAAAATCTGTGCAAAAAGGGCGCCAAACGTTGATATCTTTAATTTATTGCTTGGTGATTGCAAGTTTTTGCGCTATGATTCGGTCAGCTTAAAATATACGAAATTAAGGATGTTGTAATGAGTGAAATGACCACAGAAGAAATTCAGAAAGAAGAAGCCGAATATAACGCTGATTCCATTAAGGTTTTGAAGGGATTGGACGCGGTTCGCAAACGCCCGGGCATGTACATCGGCGACACCGACGACGGTTCGGGTCTGCACCACATGATTTATGAAGTGCTCGACAACGCGATTGACGAAGCTCTGGCCGGTTACTGCGACAAGACCGAAGTTATCCTGAACCCGGACGGTTCGGCCACCATCCGCGACAACGGCCGCGGCATTCCGGTGGGCATGCACAAGGAAGAAGGCGTTTCGGCGGCTGAAGTCATTATGACCGAGCTGCATTCCGGCGGCAAATTCGACAACAACTCCTATAAGGTTTCCGGCGGTTTGCACGGCGTGGGCGTTTCGGTGGTCAATGCGCTGTCTGACTGGCTGAATCTGCGGATTTGGCGCGAGGGCAAAGAGCATCTGGTTAAATTTGCCCGCGGCAACGTGACCCAGCACCTGGAAGTTGTCGGCGACTCAAACGGCCGGCACGGCACCGAAGTAACATTTCTGCCGTCCAAAGAAACTTTTTCAACCATTGAATTCAGCTTTGAAACGCTGGAAAGAGCCATTCGCGAAAAGGCTTTTCTGAACTCCGGCGTCTATCTGAAACTGATTGACAACCGCGGCGCCGAGCCGAGAGAAGTTGATTTTCATTATGAAGGCGGGCTGATGGCTTTCGTTACGCATCTGAACAAGTCCAAAGCTCCGCTGCACGAAACGGTTATCGCTTTCGGCGGCGAGAAAGACGACATTCAGGTTGACGTTGCCCTGCAATGGACCAATGCCTATAACGAGAGCATGCTCTGCTTTACCAACAACATTCCGCAGAAAGACGGCGGCACGCACCTGGCCGGTTTCCGCGGCGCGCTGACCCGCACGATTAACAACTACATTGCCGAAAACGGCCTGCTGAAAAAAGACAAAAACGTGATTACCGGCGAAGACATGCGCGAGGGGCTGACCTGCGTGCTTTCGGTTAAAGCGCCGGATCCGAAGTTTTCGTCGCAGACCAAAGACAAGCTGGTTTCCTCAGAGGTGCGCCCGGTGGTTGAAAGCGTGGTGGGCGACAAGCTGAAAGAATGGCTGGACGAACACCCGGCCGACGCGCGGATTATCGTGGGCAAAATCGTGGAAGCGGCAACAGCCCGCGAAGCGGCCCGCAAAGCCCGCGACCTGACCCGCCGCAAAGGCGCAATGGATATTTCTTCCCTGCCCGGCAAACTGGCCGACTGCCAGGAAAAAGACCCCGCCCTGTCCGAAGTCTTCATTGTGGAGGGAGATTCCGCGGGCGGCTCGGCCAAACAGGGACGCCACCGCCGCAATCAGGCTATTCTGCCGCTGCGCGGTAAAATTCTGAACGTTGAACGCGCCCGTTTTGACAAGATGCTGAACTCCGCCGAAATCGGCACCATTATCACCGCGCTGGGCACCGGCATCGGCCGCGACGACTTTAACGCCGACAAATGCCGCTATCATAAGATTGTGATTATGACCGATGCGGATGTTGACGGTTCGCACATCAGAACCCTGCTGCTGACCTTTTTCTACCGCCAGATGCCGGAACTGATTGAACGCGGCTACGTTTATATTGCCCAGCCGCCTCTGTATAAGGCCAAACGCGGCAACTCCATTCTCTATTTGAAAGACGACCGCGAAATGGAAGATTATCTTATCCGCGGCGGCTGCGAAGACGCTTTTCTGCAAAAGCAGAACGGCGAGCAAATTGCCGGCTCTGACCTGATTACGCTGGTTGAAAACACCCGCAAAGTCCGCAGCCTGATTGCCACGCTGGGCAAAAAAGCACCGGAAAAAATTATTGAACAAATGGCTATTCACGGCCTGTTTGACAAGAATTTGACCGCCGACCGCGACGCTTTCAAAAAAGCGCTGGACAATCTGGCCGTCTGCCTAGATTCACATGAAGCCGAATATGACAAAGGCTGGCTGGCCGATTTGAACGAAGACAATTCTTTCACCATTCACCGCACCTTGCGCGGCGTGAAAGAAGAGCACGTTATTGGCAGCACGGTTATGGACAGTCCGGAGGCGGTTATTCTTAACGAAATGCGCACCATGCTGCTGGAAAACTTTGCCCAGGCGTCGGTTTTGGTTTCCAAAAACGGTGTTGAAATCCGCATTCCGGGGCCGGTTGCCTTTGTTGATGCGGTTATGGCCGCCGGCAAAAAAGGCATTACCATTCAGCGCTATAAAGGTTTGGGCGAAATGAACCCCGAACAGCTGTGGGAAACCACGCTTGACCCGGAAGCCCGCTCGCTCCTGCAAGTTAAGATGGAACATCTCGACGAGGCTGACGAAACCTTTGCCACTTTGATGGGCGATGTGGTTGAGCCGCGTAAGGAATTCATTCAGGACAATGCCCTGAATGTGGTAAACCTGGATATTTAATTCAGGAATATCTGACAAACGAAGCCGCTTTACCTGGTGAGGCGGCTTTTTTATGGGCTGAAAGCCCCTGCCCCGGCACACGCTGCCGGCGTTAACGTCTTTTTAGCGGTTTGTTAACCGACAAACTGTTATATTGCATTTCGTCTCTTACGGTCGGGATGAGTGTCAGGTTTTGCCTGATACTAGTGCTTTCAAGTGAGCATTTTTCCTAGCATCCCGACCACCTAAGAAATTTTCGGAGGGGTGGGACGAATATAAGCGTTTCCTTTCATGGGGAGCCGAATAAGTCCGACATGGCTATCTGTGTTTTGAGCCCCCTCCGCCTTTTGTTTTTAGCGGTTTGATAAAAAATTTATGTGATTAGATTTTTGCAGTTGCAAAAATTCTAATTTACGTTATTATGATTTCTGCAAGCAGGTTGGTATCTGCTTGTGGAGACTTCAAACTCCTACCTAAGAAAAAACCATCCTCTCTCTACGGAGGGAGCAGAGATATAAGCTTCTCTCCTTGAGAGAGGACGAATAATCTGGCTATCTTAGGTAGATTGAACTCCCTCCACCTCAATATTAAGGTGGATTTTTTTATACCCGAATGTCGTATGACATTTGAGACTTATTTCCGTTAAAGAAATAAGGCTGTAATTCATAATGAATTGGGAAATTTTGAAATGTTTCCTTAATCACTAAGAGGATGGCGTTAATGTTGCATAAACACGGTGCCTGCATTAACGTCGTCTTAGTGGTTTGTTAACCGACAAACTGCTATATTACATTTCGACTCTTATGGTCGGGGTGGGTATCAGGTTATGCCTGATGCAGTGCTTCTCTTAGTGGCATCATTTCAAACATCCCGACCGCCCTTTGCCTGTTTTAAGGGATTTGGCAAAAAAATCCGCGCCTTTAAGGCGGAAAGAATTATGCGGATTGACGTTTGTGAGGAGTCAGTTTTATGTCTGAAAAAAATTCATCATCATGGCAGGAAAAAGTTTTGGATCCGGTTGCCGCTCATATCGGGAAACGCATGCGTGAACGGCGCGAGGTGTTAGGACTGACGAGTGACGATGTGGCGCGGCGGGTCGGTATGAGCTTGCAGCAGGCGGAAGAGTGCGAAAAAGGGCTGCGTACCGTTAGCGGGCAGGATTTGTGGCGGTTCTGTCAGGTTTTGGAGGTGGAACCGAACTATTTTTTCCTCGGTTTGCAGAAAAAAATTATTCTGCTCAGCGCAGAAATGCGGCAAGAGCGCCTCAGGGAAGAATTATACGGCATACCGCTGAGCCGGGAACAGGAAAAGCGCGAGACAGCCGAGCTGACGTCTTATTATTACAGTCTGCCGCCGCGCGAGCGTCATTTATTCTTTTATCTGATGAAAGAGACAATGTATTTTGTTTTGAAAGAACGGGAAATTTAACTCGGCCGATTGTGAGAGAGACAGCCGGATTGCCCGGTCAAGCCGGGCAATGACATAAAAAATAAAAAAAACCGGGCGGTGACATAAAATAGAAAGCCGAACAATGACATAAAAAAATAAAAAACCGGGCAATGGCAGGAAAGAGCCAGTCGGGTGATGATGTTTTTTGTTGTCATACTCCGGCTTGACCGGAGTATCCGGAAAATCAGACGGCGGCGATAAACAGATTGCCCGATCAAGCCGAGCAATGACATAAATAAAAAAGAAGTCGAGCAATGACATTAAAAAATAAAAAACCGGGCATGGCAGGAAAGGGCCTGTCGGGTGATGACGTTTTTTTGTTGTCATACTCCGGCTTGACCGGAGTATCTGGAAAATTAAGCGGCGGCGATAAACAGATTGCCCGATCAAGTCGGGCAATGACATAAATAAAAAAGAAGTCGGGCAGTGACAGAAAAGGACACCGGCGGGTTATGACATTAAAAAATAAAAAACCGGGCGGTGAAGGAAGAACGGGAAAAAAAGCCAATCCTGTTAATGTGCCTGTGCCCAATTGTCGCCGATGCCGACTTCGGCAATAAAAGGCACATCGTAGTGAACAACGTTCTGCATTGATTCCCTGATTAATGCGGCAACTTCTTCAACCTCGTTTTCCGGCGCCTCAAACACCAATTCATCGTGAACCTGCAACAGCATGCGGGTTTGGTAATTTCCCTTTTTCAGGGCTTTAAATACGCTGTTCATTGCCATTTTGATAATATCGGCGGCACCGCCCTGTATCGGGGCGTTTATGGCGGCACGCTCGGCATTCATGGCCAGGCGTTTGTTTTTGTCGTTAATGCCGTTCACGGTGCATTTGCGGCCAAACGGGGTAAGAACATAGCCGTTTTTGCGGGCAAACTGAATGGTGTCGTCCATATATTTTTTAATCTCGGGCATTTCGCGGAAATAGGCATCAATATAAGCTTTGGCCTCTTCATTGCTGACATCGATTTGTTTGGCAAGGCCGTATTGGGAAATGCCGTAAACAATGCCGAAGTTTATTGCCTTGGCATGGCGGCGCTGGTTCGGGGTCACCTTGTCCAGCGGCACGCCGAACACGCGGGAAGCCGTGGCGGCGTGAATATCCTGATTTTCGGCAAAGGAGTGTTTCAGGCCTTTTACATCAGCCACCACCGCCAGCAGCCGCAGTTCTACCTGCGAATAGTCAGAGGCAATCAGTTTGCAGCCGGGACGGGCGATAAAACATTCACGGATTTTTTTGCCCTCTTCGCTGCGAATCGGAATATTTTGCAGATTGGGGTTATTGGAGGCCAGGCGCCCGGTTGAAGTATTTATCTGGTTATAGGTGGTATGCACCCGCTCGTTTTTATCAAGCAGGGCCAGCAAAGCGTCGGTATATGTCGATTTCAGTTTGCTCAGGGCGCGCCAGTCCAAAATTCGCGCCGAAAGTTCGTTGCCCTCGGCGGCAAGGTCTTCCAGAATGTCGGCGCCGGTCTGCCAGGCTCCGGTCGGGGTCTTTTTGCCCTTGGCGCCGAGTTTGCCAAAGAGAATATCTCCGATTTGTTTCGGCGAGCCGATGTTAAACTCCTCGCCCGCCAATTGATAAATCTGCTGTTCATAGTCGCGCATTTTCAGCTCAAAGTCGGCACTTAAAGCCCGCAGGGTGGCGGTGTTGACTTTTATGCCGCTGTCTTCCATTTCTTTCAGAATATTTATCAGCGGACGGTCCAAATCCTCATAAACCGAAACCTGATGCTCGGCAAACAGGCGCGGACGGAAAAGCTGATAAAGGCGCAGCGTATAGTCGGCGTCTTCGGCGGCGTAGTTCAGCGCCTGGTCAAGTTCTACCCGGTCAAAGGTGATTTTATTTTTGCCGCTGCCGCAGACTTCTTCATAGGCAATCATCTTATGGTCAAGGTAAAGTTTGGCCAGTTCGTCGAGCCCGTGACCGTGTTCGGTGCCGTTCAGCACATATGAGAGCACCGCAGTGTCTTCCAGCGGTTCAACCAGTGTTTCTTCGCCCCAGACCTGCTCCATAAAATGCAGGTCAAATTTGATGTTATGGCCGATTTTCAAAATCGATTTGCTGTTGAACAGCGGTTTGAGAATTTTGCAGACCTGCTCAAACTTAAGCTGCGGCACAGCCGGTGTCTGCGGCTCGCTGAACAAATCCAAATTGCTGCCGGAACCGCCGGCGGCATGCGCCAACGGCACATAGCAGGCCTCTCCCGGCGCCACGGCCAGCGAAAAGCCGATAATTTTATCAAACTGAGGATTAAGCCCGTTGGTTTCGGTGTCGAAAGCGACAAAGCCCGTTTGGCGGATTTTGTCGGCCCAGCGTTTCAGCCCGGCCTCGTCCTGAACAAGTTCATAATGCGTTTCAACCGCCGCGACCGGTTTAAATACGGTGTTTTCAGAATTATCGGAACACTGTTCAGCCACCCATTTTTCTACCCGGGGACGAATGGAGTTAAAGCCGTAGCGGCTGACGAACTCGAGGATTGTCGGCAAATCGGGTTTTTGGCAGGCATATTCTTCAATCTTATGGGTTACCGGCACGTCCGGCTTTAAGGTTACCAGCTGCAGGGAAATTTTGGCCTTGTCGATGTTTTCAAGCAGGGTTTCGCGGCGTTTGTTCTGTTTGATTTCGCCCGCGCGGTTCAAAACCTCTTCCAGCGAGCCGAACTGGTTAACCAATTCCGCCGCGGTTTTCAGCCCGATGCCGGGAACACCGGGAATATTGTCGGTGCTGTCGCCTGCAAGCGCCTGCACGTCAACTACCCGGTCAGGGTAAACGCCGAACTTTTCCCGGACGTCTTCGGGAGTAAAATATTTGTCTTTCATCGGATCGTAAAATTCGACGCCGGGGCGAATCAGCTGCATCAAGTCTTTATCCGCCGAAATGACGGTTACGTCACAGCCGGCTTTCAAGGCCATGTCGGCATAAGTGGCAATCAGGTCGTCCGCTTCGTAGCCCTCCATGTCAAGGTAATGCAGGTTCAGCGCCTTTACCGCCTGATGAATAATGTCAAACTGGGGAATCAGGTCTTCGGGGATTTCCTTGCGGGTGCCCTTGTAATCGGGAAAAATTTCATTGCGGAAATTCTGCCGTTTGGCGTCAAACAGCACCAGCGAATAGTCGCATTTTATTTTCTGAGTCAGGCGCATGAACATATTGGTGAAACCGTAAACGGCATTAACCGGAATGCCGTCGGGGCTGGTCAGCGGCGGCAGCGCGTAAAAAGCGCGGAAGATGTAGCCGGAACCGTCAATTAAACATACTCTTTTGTTCATGGTGTCTCACTCTTTCGGATTAATTTGTTGATGAAATCAATATAACCTACAAATAATAAAATACCAATATTTTCCCTTTTATGCTGGGGGAAAAATCAAATATAACCATAGCATTATCTTTTGTAGTCAAATAAAAATTTCGCACTTATTATATATTGACACTTCACGGGCGCTGTGATATTCTGTCTTCAGGCTATGATTCAGTTATATGTGAGGTGTATGATGAAAAAACTCAGCAAAACTCT
>ENA-UAMM01000160-UAMM01000160.1-human-gut-metagenome-genome-assembly--contig:-NODE-160-length-22400-cov-4.276438_pt1 | contig 22400 bp, 15 predicted proteins | sample MGYA00243284_ERZ654499 | MGnify/ENA primary metagenome ERZ654499 (study PRJEB26926, sample SAMN06164397) | human gut metagenome | biome: ENVO:00009003; feature: ENVO:2100002; material: ENVO:00002003... | reverse complement strand
GATGTGCGCGGAGGATCGCGTGCCAGTGTGTCCGATTCTGGTGAATCGGACAATGAAGCGGGTGAAAGTGGACCACAGTTGTCCGATTCTGGTGAATCGGACAATCAGAGTGGTGCGGGTACAGGCGCGGACGCCGGTTCCGCGGACGCTGGTTCCGCAAGCGCCAGTTCGGCGGACGCGGAGTACCGGAGTCTGTTGGATTCCGGCGGTGGCGTGATGGGTACGATTCGCATTCCGAAAATTTCCGTGAGACTGCCGATCTACCATGGCACCTCCGAATCGGCGCTCGCCTCGGGCGCGGGCCACCTGTACGGCAGCAGCCTGCCAGTCGGCGGCAAGAGCACGCATGCGGTGCTCACCGGGCATCGCGGACTGGTCGAGGCGGCCATGTTCACGCGGCTCGATGAAATGCGTGTCGGCGACTACTTCTACATCGAAGTGATGGGTCGAACGCTCGGCTATCAGGTGGACCGTATCACGGTGATCGAGCCGAACGACACGTCGCAGCTGAAAATCGTGCCTGGTGAGGATCGCGTGACCCTGATGACCTGCACGCCGTATGGCGTCAACACGCACCGTCTGCTGGTTTCGGCCACACGTTCCGCCATTCCAGATGAGATTCCCGCCGAAAACGACGCGGTGAAGGATGCCCGCGCGATTGGTGCGATCACAGGTATTGCGACTCTCGTAGTGGGCGTGTTGTTGGTTTGGTTGCGACGCAAGCCGTGGCATATTCGCAGGCATGCTGCTTGGTGGCCGAAGCGTGGCTGATTCGGTTACATTTGCGTGAATAATCGCGCTTTTCGCACGTTTTTCCTTTTGTGATGTCGGGTGATTGCGCCGTAGGAAATGTGTTGCAGGGATTTTGTTGTTGCGCTGTTGCCAAACCCCGACTTTCCCGCACGTAGGGTGTGCGCGCGATTGTTTGATTTCCTTTAGTTTTCAGGGTTGAAGCAGTGTCGGATTGCTCCAGGCGAGTCAGTGGCGCGATTCGATGAGAGACGTGAATTAAGGGGATGCATATGAGACATGCGCACAACGAGGCAAAGCCGAGGGGAAGCTTTGTTCAACGCATGGTTGCGGCGCTCGCTGCGATTGCCATGCTTGGCGGCTTGGGTTACGTCACCACGTCTTCCGCCATTGCGGAAGACGACCAGAATCCTTCCGGTGACACTTCCACCTTGCAGCCTGCGAATAGTAAAAGCATTGCCAAAATCGAAGGTGGAGACGGTGATCAGTATGCGTTGCATTTGACTGCGTCCGGCGATAGTTCGTCGTCCACGGTTACGACCGCGGTGCCTGCCGATATTGTGCTGGTGCTTGACAAGTCCGGCAGTATGAAAAACAGCAACCGTGACACGAATGCGAAAAACGCTGCCACGGCCTTGGCGAGTAAGCTTCTGACGGCCGCGAATGCCGCTCTTCCGGCTGAGCAGCAAGTACAGATGGCGGTGGTGACGTTCAGCGACAGGGCGCGAACAACTTCGCAGTTCACGACTTCCCCTGGCGCTATCGGCACGGCCGTCAGTGCGTGGCCAAATGGCGGAACCAACTGGGAAGACGCCCTGAAAACAGCGAACGATCTGTCGTCAGGACGTTCCGGTGTGCAGAAGCATATCGTCTTCCTGTCTGACGGCAATCCGACCTTCAGAATCACATCCTATTCCGGATGCTTCAAGTGGAGTTGGCTCGGTCAGGGATGGGAAAGCCATCCTGAATACGGGACACAGGCGGAGTGCGAGGCTAACAATAAGTGGTTGGACCAGTCCTACCAGTGGAAAACCGACCCGGACGGCTCGGACGGAAACATCCACGGCGAGGGCAATGACGATAGCTACGGCTACAACTATGCGGCCGCTCTGTCGGAAGCCAACAAACGCGGGAACGCAGCCCTGTATGTGGTGAAGGTTTCGGCCGACGCCAATAAGATGAGCGACCTAGCCAAAGAAGCGAACGCCGTCACCGGCAAGGAATACGACGGAACGTCCGCGGACAATCTGACGAAGGCATTCGAACAGATCTACAACACCATCACCACAACCGCGAAAATCAGAGCGTATTCCATCACCGACACCCTGTCTCAATGGGTTGATCCGGTCGATTTCGCCGATGTGGCAAACGGCACCAATATCACGCAATATGTGACGGCAACCAACAATGGCGCAACCGTAAGCGGATATACAGCCGTCTACAACGTCGACGACAACGGCAATCGCACGATTACCGTGACATTCAACAATGGGAACGGCATGATCGTCGACAAAAACGAAACTATCGACGTTTCCTTCAAGGTAAAACCAAGCGACGCCGCATATGCGGATTACGCAAGCAAGCAGCAATACCTGGACACGGGAGAAGCCAATACCGGCAATGAATCCGCAGGAAAGCAAGGATACTTCTCCAATGCTGGAGCGCATCTGAACTACTGCGTGGTCACGTCCGTTAACGACCAGGAATCGGAATGCACCCAACAGACGCTCGACTATGCCAAACCGGTCGTGCAAGTCAGACTTGGCCAAATCACCATCAACAAGGTGTGGTCCGACGGTGCGAGCAAGCATGCGAGTGACGCGGTGACGGTCCAATTGCAGCGCACGAAGACCGGGGAAGCGGTCGCACAGGCTGAAAAAGTAGGCGATCCAATCACGTTGAACGCGTCGAATAATTGGACGGCCACGATCGGCAGATTGCAGCCCGGATACACCTACAGCGTGGCTGAAACGTCGGAAGACAGCCGCTACGCGGTCTCCTACCAGTATGGCAATGCTGCGAGCAACGCGACCGGCGTGGACCTCACCAAAGCCATGGTCTGGCAGAGTGACGGCAACGGCGGCAACATGACGGCCACATTGACCAACACGTTGAAGAGCGCGACGCTATCCAATGTGATCACCGTGCAGAAAATCCTAGAGGGGCGCGACTGGAAGGCAGGCGATTCGTTCGATTTCGAACTGACCGCAGACGGCAACGCGCCGCTGCCGGCCGATTGCGCGCAACAGGCGCAACAGTCGTGCAAGGTGACGGTCGCCTATGATGCTGCTTCCCCGGATAGCCAGCATTCCGCAACGTTCGGTGACATCACCTACAACGCTGGAAAAGCCGACTACACGTACACCATTACGGAAGGCAACGGCAATATCGCAGCCCTGCACTATTCGGGCGCGAAATACCAGATTGTGGTCGCCGTTACCGAAACGAACGGCGCATGGACGGCTTCGGTGAAATCCGTGACGAAACTGCTCGACGACAACGGCAAGAACGTTTCCGAATCGCAGAAAATCGGCGATCCGATCGCATTCACCAATACGTATGTGGCGGTATCGGCGTTGCCGTTGACGGGCGGAACCACGGATCGTCAATGGCTGCTGGTTGGCGGCTCGATCGGCGGACTCGCAGTACTGCTGGTTGGCGCGGCTGGCATCTGGAACAGCAAGAAACGTCTCGTCTGAGATGGTTCCTCGGGCTGGACTGCCCTACCAACCTTCACAGGGCAGTCCAGCCGTGCATCACAAATTTTGTGGATCCAGAGCATGTTGGGCTTCGGATCCCGTTAGCAGAAACAAACACAACATCAACAACACAAGGAGAGGGGATTCTCATGAAGATGAGGAAACTTTTCGCCGGTATCGCCGCCGCTGCGACGTTGCTGGGCGGCATGGCCCTGGGCGCAACCAGCGCACAGGCCGACGGCGCCGGCACTATCGTTACCGATACAGCGAATTTCACGTTCACTGCTCAGGACGCCAAGCAGCTGACCAATCGTAGTCTGAACGCCTACAAGATCGCCGATTATGTGCAGTACGGCACTGGTGATAATGCAACGTACGGTGTGCAGACTGCCGACGGTGTTAACCGCGGTACTCTTAAGGCGGCACTTGAGTCTGCTACTGGCAAGACTGTCTCTGAAACCGGCGATCTGATGGCTTGGGCGCTCGCCGAAGGCGTGCTGTCTGTGGACAATTCTGCAGATGGTGCATGGAATAATAGCGCTTCCCGTAAGTTTGTGGAATCGCTGAAGACCACGACTGACAAGCTTAGTACCGCAGAAGAGGTTGATTTGGGTGCTGCCGCTAATGGCACTTCCGCTACTGTGACGCTCCCTGCAGGCCTGTACCTGTTTGTGGACGCGGATTACTCGGTTGGCACCAATGGAGCTGCCACTCCGTCTATCGCAATCCTCGTTGGCTCCGGTAACGTTAAGGATGGCGTGCTGAATCCGCTCACTGAGGCAACTGTGGCCATTAAGAACCAGACCACTGCCGTGACCAAGAAGGTGAATGGAGAGGACGTCATCACCGCTTCCGTTGGCCAGAAAGTGACATACACCATTACGAGCAAGGTGCCGCAGAACACGCAGTACTACAGCGATTACGGCTACACCTACACGGATACCCCGTCTGCTGGCCAGACTGTGGATTTCGATTCCCTTAAGGTGACGGTCGGCGATAAGAGCCTGAACAAGGGTACGGATTACACCGTGGCCCAAAACAAGAATGGCACCTTCACCGTCACCATCAGTTCCATCCAGAAGCAGACCGCAGGTGCACTCATTACTGTGACCTATGCTGCCAAGGTTACTGAAGCGGGAGCCTCTGGCAGCAAGGCCGTGACTAACGCGGTCGTGCTCTCCGACAATGGTGCTGAAGCTACTGACAGCACTACCATCACCAATAGCGGGTTCTCCTTTACCAAGACCGACGCTCAAGGCAATCCGCTGGCCGGTGCTACGTTCACGATCCGCGTTCCGGGTGTGGATGGTTCGTTCACCGCCACCTCTGACAAGACCGGCACAGTGACCTTCAAGGGTCTTGCAGATGGCACCTACGAAGTCAACGAAACCACGGTTCCGAATGGCTTCCAGCAGAGCCTCAAGGCCAAGTTCAATGTCATCATTGAGAATGGTGAGGTCAAGTTCAAGGGTACGGATGTGTGGGGCCTGGCTCCGAAGGAGTCTTCCGATAAATACCAGGTCAAGAACGTGAAGAACGTCACCCAGCTGCCGCTCACCGGTGCTGCGGGCACGACCCTCTTCACCGTGGTGGCGCTGCTCGTGGCAGGTGCCGGCGTTACCGTCGCACTCAAGTCGCGCCAGCGCGTGCACTGATACGCGCTCAATCGCTGAAACAATAAGCGAAAAAACGAAATAAGCGGGCATTCGCGGAAACCATCCGTGGATGCCCGCTTTTCATGTCTTTTCGTGCCTTTCCATACTTTTTAGGGGTGAAGGTTTTGCACGGGGCAATACGGGAGCGAAGCGGGTGAAATCCGGTACCAAACGGCGAAATCTGGCATGAAAAACATCCGCAAGTGGCAAAACAGGCATCAAAACATGCGTCAAACAAAGCAATCATGCAGGGGTTGCAGGTGGGGGCATCTCACGACAATGGCACCCTACAATCGCAAGCACATCCATGAAAACAGTGGAAAGGCGGGTGTCATGGCACGAGGTGGGGGAGCATTCAGCGACGAGGAAATCCAACTATTGCGCGGACTGCCAGCGGTCGCCAACGTAACGCGCAATCGCATCACCTACGCCGATTCGTTCAAGCAAGTGTGCACCATCCGCTACTTGACAGGCGAATCGCCAACCAAAATCTTCCGGGAAGCGGGACTTCCGCCGGATCTCATCGGATACAAGCGCATCGAACGGTGTGTGGATCGTTGGAAAACGTCGGCCATCAAATCCGTGACCGGCAGCGGCAACATGAGCGACAGCGAGATCATCGCGCAACTCGTCAACCGGTATGAGCATGCGTTCGTGATGAGGCGCAACCTCGATAGCATCACCAACAGGACGATGGAACATATTCCCGTCAAAGCGCAAGGCGACGACGGCATCGACGTGGGAACCGCGAGCATCATCATCAAACAGCAGGCACGCCGTATCGACGAACTGGAGCGCGCGAACGCCGAACTGCGCGGGCAAATCGCCGCCACCGCCTGACCCAGACCATCGTTATGCCGCGTAAGTGTCTGATTCTGCAGAATCGGACAAGTACACAGGCAAAAACGGGTCTCAGTTGTCCGTTTCTGGTGAATCGGACAAGTAATGCGGCGAAAGTGCGTTGCGGATGTCCGTTTCTCCAGAATCGGACAACTGGAGTACTGAAAGTGTGCTGTGGATGTCCGTTTCTGCAGAATCAGACAAGCGAGGCGCGATTTGTGTCGGACAGTTGGGCGTATCTCACTTATATGGCAGATTTGCTCATGCGTCATGAGCCATTTCGCTTATATATGGCAGTCAGCCTGCGGAAATACGCCCAAAACGTACCCCCTAAGTGGTGTTTTGCCGTGAGCAAGTGCCATATATAAGCGAGAAAGTAGCGGTCAACCTCGTGAATCTGCCATATATAGGCGAGATAGGGCGGCAGGGGGGTATGGCGAGGCGAAAATACGGGAATAAGGTGGTCGGATGGGCACGGTTGACCACAAACGGGATGCGCCAGTGCCGCAAAATCTGCGTACGTGCCCAAAAACAAAGCTTCGGCGGGCGCAATGTGCGGTTCGCGGGGTAGGGTAGTGAACATTATGACTTCCGAGAACACCAATTCCGCGGGCTCAAGCGCCGCGCACATCAAATCCGTCGAAAGCCTCGACCAGAGCAATGAAATGGAGCGAGGCCTGAAAAACCGCCATGTCCAGTTCATCGCCATCGGAGGCACCATAGGCACCGGCCTGTTCCTAGGCTCCGGCAAGTCGATCGCACTGACCGGCCCGAGCATCATTTTCGTGTACATCGGCGTTGGCCTGATCATGTTCCTGCTGATGCGTGCCATCGGCGAAATGATGTACAGCGATCCTAGCCAGCACACGTTCATCAACTTCATCACGCGCTATCTCGGCCGCGGGTGGGGCAAGTTCGCCGGCTGGACGTATTGGATCGTGCTCATTCTGACCGGCATGACCGAAATCACCGCCGTAAGCACATATTTCGTAACGTTCTTCGGCACATTCGGCATAGACCTGAACTCGTGGAAGTGGTTGATCGAACTGTGCTTCCTCGTAGCGCTCACCGGCATCAATCTGATTGCGGTGAAAGTGTTCGGCGAGGCGGAATTCTGGTTCTCCATGATCAAGATCACGCTGATCGTCGGTCTGATCGTCACCGCCATCGTGATGCTGATCATCGGCTTCAGCTACCCCGCCACGCACATCGAAGGCGTGGACGGCACGGTGTCGGGTGCCACGGTGAGCCTTACGAATATCACCGACGGCTTCCAGCTCGCGCCGAACGGTTGGATGAACTTCTTCATGAGCTTCCAAATGGTGTTCTTCGCCTACCAGCTCATCGAATTCGTGGGTGTCACGGTGTCGGAAACGCAGAATCCGCGCGAGGTGCTGCCGAAGGCGGTGAACGAGCTGATCATGCGTATTCTGATCTTCTACGTGGGCGCGCTGATCGCGATCATGGCTATTGTGCCCTGGCGTAACTTTCACGAGAATTCCGATGGCTCGTTCGGTTCGCCGTTCATCATGGTGTTCAAATATGCGGGTCTTGATTGGGCCGCCGCCCTGGTGTTCTTCGTGGTGATTACGGCTGCCGCGTCGGCGTTGAATTCGCTGATTTATTCGGCCGGTCGTCACTTGTATCAGCTTGCTTCGGATTCCGAGTCGCCTGCGATGGCGCGTTTGGCTGAGGTTTCCGACCACAAGGTGCCTGCGAAGGCGATCGTCGCTTCGGGTTGCATGATTCTGTTCTCCCCGATCATCAACGCGATTCCGGGTATTTCCGGCGCGTTCGTGCTATTCGCTTCGGCCGCCAGCGCTGTGGTGATTTTCATTTACGTGCTGACGATGCTCGCCCACCACAGGTATCGTCAGAGCAGCGATTTTCTACCGGACGGTTTCGTCATGCCCGCTTGGCAGGTGTTTGATTGGATTGCGATCACGTTCTTTGTGCTCGTGTATGTCACGTTGTTCCTGTCGACGGACACGATTGGTTCTGCGATTGCCGGTCTGATTTGGCTGGTTGCGTTTGGCGGATATTGCCTGCTACACGAACGATTCCAGAATCGCGATCTTAAGGAAGCCTTGCAGCAGTAACGTTTGCAGGTAACGCAGGATACAAGTAAGGGGCGTTTGCCGAACGTGAGTGCATCACGTACGTTCGGCAAACGCCCCTTTCAGCATGGTCTTTGCGCGAATCCCCATTACGGGATCCAGTGCAAATCAGCCGATGTAGTCGGCCTCGTTCGTCGGGCTGGACGGCACGGCATGATCTTCCGTAACCTTGCCCAAGCCAGACAAATACGCTTCACGACCCGCTTCGATCGCCTTCTTGAACGCGCGTGCCATCAGCGGAATATTGCCGGCGGAAGCGATGGCCGTGTATGCCATCACCGCGTCCGCGCCCATTTCCATGGCTTCCGCAGCCTGGCTCGGACGGCCAATACCAGCGTCGATGATCACCGGAACATTGGAGTTCTTGATGATCACTTCAATGAAATCGCGTGCACGCAGACCCTTATTCGAGCCGATCATCGCGCCCAGCGGCATTACGCAAGCCGCACCCGCGTCTTCAAGACGCTTCGCCGCAATCGGATCGGGGAACATGTACGGCATGACCACGAAGCCTTCTTTTGCCAGCTGTTTCGTGGCTTTGATGGTTTCCTCATTGTCGGGCAGCAGATACTTCGCCTCATGTTCGATCTCCACCTTCACAAAATCCGTCTGGCAGACTTCGCGCGCGAGACGGGCAATGCGCACCGCCTCTTCGGCATTGCGTGCGCCGGACGTGTTCGGCAGCATGGTGATGCCTTTCGGAATGTAATCGAGCAGATTGTTTTCGGTGGTACGGCAGCGACGCAACGCCATGGTGACGATCTGCGTGCCCGCGTTCTCAATGGTCGCCTTGATGAGGTTCAGATCGTAGCGGCCGGAACCGAGAATGAAGCGGCTCGTGAACTTGTGTCCGCCGAGGATCAACGGATCGGCGTCGCCGGTGGCGATTTCGTCATACGCGTGCGCATCCGGTTCCGGCAGCAGTGCGGTGTTCGTGGTGGTGCCGACCAGCTCGTCGAGCGTGGCGTTCGGTGCCGCCGCGAAGTCTTTTTCCGCGGTGGTGATCGTGTTTTCGGTGCTCATGGTTAATCCTTACTATGCGATTAGTGTTGTGTCATTCGTTGCAATTTGCAATTTGCGATTGCAATTGCAATTGCGTTTGTGTTTGCGTTTCGCTGTCAGGCGTCTTCTTCGCCGAGAATCAAGCGAGTGATCATATTGGCTTCATGGCAGGCGACCACACCCACGCGCGGTGCCATCAGACCAGCGCCCGGCACCGGAGCGGTTTCGCCGTCGCCGCAGAAGTAGAAATTCTTCGAAACGCGACGAGTATTCACCAAATTGGAACTGCGGAATCCCGCCATTCCAGAAGCGCTCACCAGCTTCTTGTTCGGCAGATTCTCAAGCACGGCATTCACCAGCATCGTCTTGTTTTCCGGCACGTCGAACGCTTCGCAAATAATATCCTCATTGTCGAACAGCGTCGGCACGTTCTCGTCGGTCACTTTCACGGTATCAATGGTGATATCGATAAAAGGATTGATCTGACGCAAGTTACTGCGCAATGCTTCCGTCTTGTACTGCCCAAGATCCTTCAAAAAATACTGCTGACGATTCAGATTCGTCATATCCACGCGATCAAAATCAATCAAATGCAGGTGACCGACGCCAATGCGGGTCAACGCCACCGCAATGGTCGATCCGAGGCCGCCGCAGCCGCAAATGGCCACGTGCGCCGCGTCGAGCTTGTCTTGCGTGGCTGCGGTATGACGGTCGAGCAGGGCCGCACGGATTTCTTCGCGGCTGACGAGCGTGGTCGGGTCGGGCTGGTTGTCGAAAGCGTGCTGTCGGGCGTCGATCTGCGCCTGCGATGCGGATGGTTCAAAAGTCATGGTTGTTCTCGTATTCTCGTATTCTCGTTTTCCGTTCGTGCGTTGTTTTGCCGGGTTGGTTGTGTTTTGTATGTTCTTGCGATTGTTACGCGTGCATTGTGCCGGTCGTAATCGCAAGAAATTTTGAAAGTGGTTCAGCCGCCCTGCACGAACGTGACGATTTCCAACGTATCGGTGCCCTTGAGCTGCGTCTGCGCACGCTGGGTGCGAGGCACGATCTCACCATTGAGCTCGACAGCCACGCGGTCGGCGCGCAGGCCCTTGCTTTCGATCAGTTCGGCCACGGTGATCGGCGTGGCGATGTTCTCTTCCTTACCGTTGATGATCATTGCGGTTCCCTTCTGTGTCTGTCGTGACACATGCTTCCTGCACTCCAAATGTCCGTTTCTGGTGAATCGGACATCCGGAGGTTCATTGTTGGTCTTTAAATGTCCGATTCTGCAGAATCGGACACGCACGGCATCTATTTCAGTCCACGGATGTCCGTTTCTGGTGAATCGGACACGTAGACGCTTGTTCGAGCCGCTTGTGCGTCCGTTTCTGCAGAATCGGGCACTCAAGGTTGGTACGAAAAAAGGGTCGCCGAAGGAACCGTACCCTATGAGGTGGTGCGCCCCTCCGTGACCCTAATCACGCGATATTCGGTTATCGCGAACGGAAGATGAGATACGTCTTGCGGCGTGAACAACCCGTCTCCTTACGGCGGCATTACCCGCATCAAGTCCTCGGTCGAAGCTCTATGAGCTCCCTCTCAGCCTTTCGGCTCCCGTTCGGTTGTGCCTTCATCTTCGCGCACGCGCCCGACAAGCTTGCGCCGGTTCACGTTGGGTTAGTCTTGATGTGAACATGTGCGAATCGGCTGAGTGCTTGCAAGGAAGGGGAAGATGATGATGGACGGCGAGTTGGCAGGATTTGCGATTCCTCGGCTTGGTATGGGAACGATGGCTTTGGCGATTGAGGGGCGCCCGGATCGCGATACCGCGATTCGTACGATTCATGCCGGTTTGGACGCGGGTGTTCGCTATTTGGACACGGCTTGGTCATATTATCTGCCGAGCGAGCCTGGCACCGGCACTGCGAAAGATTTGGGGTACGGCGAAAAGTTGGTGCGTGATGCGCTCATTTCGTGGAATGGCCCCCGAGATGAAGTGCTGGTCGCCACGAAAACTGGCTATCGACGCACCATGGAGGTCCCCGCTTTTGTTGCTCCTGTGTCCGATTCACCAGAATCGGACACTCAGGGGCGGGATTCTGAGGGATGCAGCCGTCGGCCTGGCGAGGAACGCCAGCATTTGCAGGCGGCGGGCAGTCAATACGGGTGGATGGCGGATTCGCGCCCCGAAACCATGATTCGTGACGCCAAGGAGTCCGCGTTGCACTTGGGCGTCGATACGCTCGACCTGTTGTATTCGCATGGCCCCGATCCCGCGGTGCCTTACGAAGACCAATGCGGCGCGTTGAAGCAGCTGCTCGACGAAGGCGTGATCAAATATGCGGGCATCTCCCGTGTGAATAACGAGCAGATCGATCTTGCGCGCGGCATTATCGGCAGCGGCTTGGTCGCCGTGCAAAACCAGTTCTCGCCGTCGCATCCCGATCCGGAACATACGATGGAGCATTGCGCCGAATTGGGGCTCGCTTTCGTCTGTTGGTCGCCGCTCGGCGGATTCCTCGATACGTTCGATCAGAGCGCGTACGATCCGTTCCGCACGGTTGCCGCGCAACGTGGTTGCTCCTACCAGCGTGTGGTGCTGGCGTGGGAATTGACCCGTTACGAACGTCTGTTCACCATTCCCAGCGCTCGCAATCCGCAGGAAATCAACGATTCCTTCGCTGCAACGCAACTTCAGCTCACTCAAGAAGAGCTTGCGATGCTTCCTTGCTGATTATCGTTTCCTTTTTTGGGCGTTTTCCTGTACTTGCACGTTGCGATCGAAAAATGTTTACAGTAAAAGATATTATCGAGACATAACTGATGGGCATCGAATAAGGCGAGGTGAAGCGTGGGCTTCGAGCGGGAGTCGTTTGACAAGCTGATGAAAGTGGTCTGGGGTAAGAAGTCTCAGATGCAGCAGGCGATGTCGCGTGATTCCAAGGGCGAGCCATTCATTATTCGCGAGCTTGAGTTCAAGGGCGCGCAAACGCCTTCGCAGTTGGCTACCGCGTTGAAGGTCACGTCGGGCAGGATTTCCACGCTGTTGGCTGCGTTGGAAAAAAAGGGTCTGATCGAGCGTGAGGTCGATCCCAACGACCGACGCATTGTGCATGTGAATCTTACCGAGCAGGGGCGGGCGAAGGCCAAGCAGCAGCGCGAGGATATGCGCGACGCCGTCTGCTGGGTCTTTTCGCAGATGGGGGAGCGTCGCACGCGCGAATTCGTGGATCTTACCGAGGAATTTGCCACATACGTGACCATCTGCATCCCTGGCCAGCCCCGCCCCACCGCCGAAGAAGTAAAGCAAGCCTTCGCAAAAGCCGAATCTGAAGATCCTGCGTAGGGACTGCCTACCACGTAAGCGTGCGCCTCACATGTGCCGTTCGCGACTGTAAGCTTGGCCAAACGGCCTCGAGTGTGTCGCGAATGGTATATGTTGGCCGCGCGCGACCGAGCTGAGAAGAATCGCTCTCAGCAAATACACAGAAATATGAGATTGTCTTACACTGTAAGTAATTAAATATCGTAAGACAATTCAATAGGACTTATGTAAATCATTAATCGCAATTCGATCAACTCATGTAGTTGATCCAACCAATCCATCAATCGCAAAAACTTCAAACGCAACACAAGAGAAGGAATCCAAGCATGTTCCGCATTATGCGATACCTCTCCAAAGCGGAGATAGGCCAGATGCTCATTGCACTGGTCAGCATCGTCGGGCAGATCTGGCTTGACCTGACCCTGCCGGACTACATGTCCGACATCACCACCCTCGTGGAAACCCCCGGCAGTGAAATGCACGATATTTGGATCGCCGGCGGCAAAATGCTGCTTATTTCGCTTGGATCGGCAGCATGCGCCATCATCACCGGCTATTTCGCGGCACGCATCGGCGCATCGTTCAGCCAGCGTCTGCGTTCCATGGAATTCCGCAAGGTAGAATCGTTCGGACCGGCTGAAATGAGCCGATTCTCCACAGCCTCGCTGATTACGCGTTCCACGAACGATATTACGCAGATTCAGATGTTCATCACCATGGGATTGATGATGATTGTCAAATCGCCGATTATGGCGGTTTGGGCCGTCTGCAAGATTGCGGGAGACGGTCTCGAATGGACGCTCGCCACCGGCATCGCGGTAGTGGTGCTGCTGGTCTCCATCACGATCCTCATGGTTCTCGTCATGCCGAAGTTCAAGTCCATGCAGCGACTGACCGATAACATCAACCTTGTGGCGCGCGAGAACCTCACCGGCCTGCGCGTGGTGCGCGCCTACAATGCCGAGGATTACCAGGAAGCCAAGTTCACCAAGGCCAACAAGGAACTCACCGACACCCAGCTGTTCACCAACCGTGCCATGGCCTTCATGATGCCGTTGATGAACACCATCATGAACGGTCTTATGCTTGCCGTGTACTGGATCGGCGCCTACCTGATCGACGCGGCCGACGCGGCCGACAAGCTCACCACCTTCTCCAACATGGTGGTGTTCTCCAGCTACTCCGTGCAGGTGATCATGAGCTTCCTGCTGATGAGCATGGTGTTCGTGCTGTGGCCGCGAGCGGACGTGTCCGCACAGCGCGTGCTCGAAGTGCTCGACACCGAACCGCTGATTACCGATGGCACCCGCAGCGATGCTGGCGAAGCAGGCAAGCAGGGCGAAATCGAATTCCGCAATGTTTCCTTCACCTACCCGGATTCGCGTGAAGCCATGCTCGAAGGCATCAACTTCACTGCCAAGAAGGGCGAAACGGTCGCGTTCATCGGCTCCACCGGCTCCGGCAAATCCTCGCTCATCAACCTCGTGCCGCGTTTCTATGACGCGACGCAAGGCGAGGTGCTCGTCGACGGCGTGAACGTGCGCGACTACACGCTCAAGGCATTACGAGACAAAATCGGATATGTGCCGCAACAATCCTTCCTGTTCAAAGGCACGATCGCATCCAATGTCAGCTATGGCGACAATCCGCTCGACACCACCGATGCCGGCATCGTCGACATGACCGATACCTCGACCGCGGCCGGCAGAAAGCGCGAAAAAGAGCTGATCGCAACGCAAAACGAGCATCGCACACTCACTTCGGAACAGCGCGCCGACGTGCGCAACGCATGTGAAGTTGCACAGGCGACCGAATTCATCGCAACCAAGGAAAAGCAGTACGATTCCGCGATTTCGCAGGGTGGATCGAACGTGTCGGGCGGGCAGAAACAGCGTCTGTCGATTGCACGTGCCGTCTATCGTCATCCGGAAATCCTGATTTTCGACGATTCCTTTTCCGCACTTGATTTCAAAACCGACCGTGCCGTACGCGACGCGCTCGCCAAGGAAGCGAAAGATTCTACCAAACTGATTGTCGCGCAGCGCATCGGCACCATTATGGACGCCGACCGCATCGTGGTGCTCGACGACGGCAAGGTGGTCGGCCAAGGCACGCATAGCGAACTGCTGGAAAACTGCGATGTGTACCGTCAGATTGCGCAGTCTCAGCTGAGCGAAGACGAATTGAACGGCGGCAAGTCGGGCGAAAGCAAGCTGCCGGGCGAAACCGGCAAACCGATTGAAACCGGCAAGCCGTCCGTCGAAAGCGAATTGAACGAAAGCGAGGGTCGCTGATATGCCAGGAGGACCTATGGGACGCGGCCGCGGAGCCGTTGAAAAACCGCAGGATTTCGGTGGTGTGATGAAGAAACTGGTGCATTTCTGCCGCCACTACATTCCCGCCATCATTGTGGCGCTCGTATTGGGCGCGATCGGCACGGTATGCCAGATCGTCGGTCCGGACAAGCTCAAGGACATGACCAACGAGATCGCCAACGGCCTGCCTGCGCTAGTCAATGGCAAGCCGGTGCTCGGTGCGATCGACATGGACGCGGTCACGCACATCGCATGGCTGCTGGTGGCGCTGTATGTGGGGTACGCGGTGCTGTGCTACGTGCAAAGCTGGATGATGGCGAACGTCACGCAGCGCACCGCACAGGAGCTGCGCGAAGCCATCAGCGTGAAGATCAACAAGCTGCCGCTCAGGTATTTCGACAAGGTCAGCTACGGCGATGTGCTCAGCCGCATCACCAACGATGTGGACGCCATCGGCCAGACGCTCGGCCAGTCGGTCGGCTCGCTGATCACGTCGGTCACGCTGTTCGTGGGCGCGCTCATCATGATGTTCTACAACAATGTGATTATGACGGTGTGCGCCATCGCTTCTAGCCTGGTCGGCCTGCTCATCATGGGCGCAATCATGAAGGTTTCGCAGAAGTACTTCTCCCGTCAGCAGATCGCATTGGGCGATGTCAACGGTCACGTCGAAGAGATGTACGCCGGCCACACCGTGGTCAAGGCGTATTGCGGCGAGGCTGATTCGATTCGCGCGTTCGAAAAGTACAACGGCGATTTGTACGATTCGGGATGGAAGAGCCAGTTCCTTTCCGGCCTGATGATGCCGTTGATGAATTTCGTCGGCAATTTCGGCTACGTGGTTGTGTGCGTGGTTGGCGCTGTGCTTGCGATGGATGGCAAGATCGAGTTTGGTGTGATCGTTGCGTTCATGATGTACATTCGACTGTTCACCCAGCCGCTTTCCCAGTTCGCGCAGGCATTCCAGAACCTGCAGCGTTGCGCGGCCGCTTCCGAGCGCGTGTTCAGCTTCCTTGAAGAGCCGGAGATGGCCGACGAATCCGACAAGCAGGCGCTGCTCGGCGTGAACGGCAAACCGGTGCGCGGTGACGTTGAGTTCAGTCATGTGAAGTTCGGTTACGATCCGAGCAAGACGATCATCAACGATTTCTCCGCTTCGGTGAAGTCCGGTCAGAAGGTTGCGATTGTTGGTCCGACCGGTGCCGGCAAGACCACGATGGTGAATCTGCTGATGCGTTTCTATGAGATTTCGGGCGGTTCGATTGCGATTGATGGTGTGGATACGAAGTCCGTGCCACGCTGGAACGTGCATGACCAGTTCTCCATGGTATTGCAGGATACGTGGGTGTTCCGTGGAACAGTGCGTGAAAACATCGCGTATTCGAAGCCGGACGTCACCGACAAGCAGATCGAGGACGCATGCAAGGCCGTGGGGCTGCACCACTACATCATGTCGCTGCCGAATGGCTATGACACAGTGCTTGACGACAAGGCCACGCTTTCGCAGGGTCAGAAGCAGTTGCTCACCATTGCGCGAGCCATGGTTGAGGATGCGCCGATTCTGATTCTCGACGAGGCCACCTCTTCGGTCGATACGCGTACGGAAGAGCTGATTCAGAAGGCCATGGACGCGCTGACCGTGGACCGTACGTCGTTCGTGATCGCGCACCGTCTGTCCACCATCCGCGATGCGGACATGATTTTGGTCATGAACCATGGCGACATCGTGGAAAGCGGTACGCATGAGGAGCTGCTCGCCAAAGGCGGTTTCTACGCCGACATCTACAACAGCCAGTTCGCCCTCACCGACTGATTCGCCGTTCTGGCTGGCTGATTCACAGGAGCCGCACGTCCCCAAAGACGTGCGGTCTTTGTTTATTTCGGCTGGTATTCGGCTGTTATGCGGATCGCAGGAAGAGATCGGCCGGGAAGTTGCGGCTGACTGCGATTTGGCGGGATTCGTCCAATGTTGCGTATGTGAAATCGAACGTGCGTTGCAGTTGTGCTACGTCGGAAACGAACAGGGCCGTGGCCAGGCCGTCCGCAACGGCGGTGGGGTAGTCGCGTGCAAGATTGAGCGTTGCGTTTGCTGGAACGTATGCCCAGCTGGCTTCGGTTTGTTGCGCGGGCAGTCCGTCGATGGCATTGAGCAGATGATGAATGGCGATTTGGGTGCGCTCGTTGACTGCCACGTTCCAATGGCGTCGGCTGGGTGCGCTTGCGCACAACGCTCCGTTCGCAATATGTGCGATTCCGATTGCGTGGGACTGATCTTCCGGATCCTCAAGTGCGACGGAAATGGGCTGTTCCGCATGAATCAGCAAATCACCTCCCGCATCAATCACGAATTGTGACGACTGCAGCATGCGCCCGAGCAGATCGACGAGATAGCCTTTGCCGCAGGCGCCGAAATCCAACTGCACCGGCTCATGCGTTACCAATGTGGTTCCGTGGCGGGTCACATCGCGTCCCCAAACGGCGCGTCCGCGCAATGCGCCCAAATGCTCGGGCGCATCTTGCGTAACCGTGAAACTCAGCGACGCATCGTATCCAAGTCGAATCAAATCCTCGCCGACGCACGGATCAATCGCGCCGGAAGTGGCGGAAAATAGCGCATCATACAGATCGAACAGCGGCGCGCACCAATCCGGAAAATCGAAACTTCCGCCATGCTCGGCCTTGCCGATCGCCGCAATCAGCGAATCATTGCGGAATCGAGACAGCACGTGTTCGTAATCCTCAATGAGCGATTCCATTGCGGAACGCACCTTGTCGTCGATCGGCGAATCCACGGAAATCACCATACCGGTGCCGAGCGCCCTATAAAACGCCGTGACAAACGGCATGCGTTGCGTCAAAGAATCCATGCCTCCGATGCTACCCGCCCATTTCCTCCAGCTGCTGGGGGAAATGGGACTTTCGCGATGGGGCGCATGGTACAGTTGCCGGCAGGGCGTCAACATGGAGGTTGATATGGGGAACGTCGAGAATGCAAGTGCAGCCACGCGCACAACAAAAACGGTGAAGAGCCTGCCGATGCCCAAAGTCTGGGCTTTCGCCGTCGGCCAATTCGGCTGGGCGCTACTTTCCGGCATTATTTCGAATTGGCTCGTCTACTTCTACCAGCCTGACGGCGAAACCATCTCGCAAGGGCAAACCGTGTTCGTACCGCAAGGTCTTGCCGTACTCGGCGTGGTGACCGTAGTCGGCGGCATCACCGCGTTCGCCCGCTTCTTCGACGCATTCGTGGATCCGGCCGTGGCAAGTCTTTCCGACCGTTGCACATCAAAATCCGGTCGTCGCATGCCGTTCCTCAAATTTGCGGCCCTTCCGCTCGCCCTCGTCACCGTGCTGGTGTTTTGGAGTCCAATCAACGATACGAGCTGGATCAACGGCGCGTTCCTGTTCGTCACGGTGATCGGCTACTACATTGCGCTCACGTTCTACTGCACGCCCTACAACGCGCTGATCGCCGAGCTTGGTCACGATTCCAAACAGCAGCTCACCATCTCCACCGCCATTTCGTTCACGTGGGTGGCCGGCACCGCCATTGCATACGTGGCACCGGTGATTTGGGCTGGTTTCGTGCCGGGCTTGGGGCGTGTGAACGCCATTCGTTTGACGTTCACCATCATGGCGGCCATCGCATTCGTGTGCATGCTGGTTCCGCCGCTCACCATCAAGGAACGCGATTACGTCAACTCGCAGCCCACGTCCGAATCGACCATCGAATCGTTGAAGCAGACGTTCGGCGACGGCGAATTCCGCAAGTTTGTCTGCTCCGACGTGGTCTATTGGGTTGCGATCACTACATTCCAGACTGGTTTGCCGTTCTTCGTGACAAGCCTGCTCAAACTTCCCGAGACCACGACCACCATCTATTTCGTGCTCATGACCGCAGTGTCGGTGCTGTTCTACATGCCGGTGAATGTATTGGCGAATCGTGTTGGCAAGAAGCGGATTCTGCTGGTCGCTTTCGTGATTTTCACATGTGCGTTCGCGTTTGCGGGCGCGCTTGGCTCCGGTCTGCTCGCTGCGATTCCGCCGATGGCGCAGGGCTTGATTCTCTCGATTGTCGGCGCGATTCCGATGGCCGCGTTCGGCATTCTTCCGCAGGCGATTGTTGCGAATATTGCCGACGCGAGCTCGAAAACGACCGGTCAGGATCGTCAGGGCATGTTCTATGCGGCTCGCACGTTTGCGATGAAGATGGGTCAGTCGGTGGCGATGCTGCTGTTTACCGGCGTGAGCACGATTGGCATGGCGTCGGGCGCCGGCTATCGCATTGCGGCTGTTTGCGCCGCGGTATTGTGCGGCATCGGCGGTGTGGTGTTCGCGTTCTACAACGAACGCAAGGTGCTTGACGTGCTCGAATCCTGATTCCGTCCATGCGCCCGCTGGCCTCACGATTTTGTTTTTCGTTGCTTTTTCGGAATCGTGAGGTCACCAGGGCGGAATCGTGAGGTCAGAAAGTCCAGCTCCATCCCAAATCCCCCAATTCCCGAATCTTCCAATCGCACGAATATGCATGGAGAGGAACGGCGAAAGCGCCTCAAAAAATCACTATGTGAGACGACTCGCGCGGATTACAGAAAAGAAGAATGGCGGAATTCCGCCATTTTAAAGGTTTCTACAACAAAACTGCCAAAAAATCAAGACTGTTCTTTCGATTTTTTTCGTTTTATCTTGTGAAGTCGGTGCGCACTGTGTGTATGGCAAAGGTGGCGCACTCGTGAATCGGATTGTGAATGGCTGAGAGAGGAAGCGGTCTTATGTCATCCTGCGATACGCAGCGGGCTACAAGTGTGTCCGGTCGCCTTGTCGCGTTCATTGCGGCATTGATGATCGCGTTGACCACGCTTTTCGCGACTACCGCAGTTCCGCAGCCGGCAATTGCCGCCGATGACGGTCAAACGAATTTTGATTCCTGGACTGCCGCTGCGAAGAACATCGAAGACCAGCTTGCGACTGCCGAAAAAGACTACAATGACGGCAATTACGGTCAGGCTGGCACCGATTTCCAGACTGCGCATTGGATCGGTTACGACGCATCCAACTTCTCGAAAGTCGTCAACGACACCATCAGTGCCGACAAGCAGAAGGAACTGCTGCAGCAATTCACCGATCTTGAAGGTCTTGCCTACCAGCAGGACCAAGGCGACGCCATCGCAGCCAAAATCGACGCGCTGACCGCCGAAATCAACGCAACCGCGCAAACGCTTGACGCGAACGCCGACCTCGCCAATCCTAAGGAATATGCGAAGCAGCGTGCCGCGCAAACCGCGGAAGAGCGCAAGAAGCTCGACGCGGCCAAGAAGAATTCATCCAAAGGCAAAGGCGACCGCACGTGGAGTGAGGTTGCCAGCGAAATGACCGTCATTCTCGACCAGGCATACGAGGCTGCCGCTGCCGGCAAGGGCGACGAAGGTGCCACGCTGGTCAACAACGCCTACTACCAGTACTACGAGAAGCTCGGCTTCGAAAAGAACGTGATGAACGTGATTTCCGGCGATCGTGTTTCGCAGGTCGAATACCAGTTCAAGATGACTCGTAAGATCATGCGCGACGGCGGTTCCGACAAGGAAATCAAGCAGCATGTCGACGATTTGAAAAGCTGGCTCGTGGAAGACGCGGCCACCCTGGACGGTGGCGCGTCCGGCAATGTCAACGGCTTCACCAAGCTCGTCACCAGCTCCGCCGGCCAGGCGTTCCTCATTCTGATCCGTGAGGGCCTCGAAGCGCTGCTGGTGGTGGCTGCGGTGATCGCCTACCTGGTGAAGTCCGGCAACAAGCGTTTCGCCAAGTGGATCTATCTTGGCGTGGTCGCAGGTCTGGCCGGTTCCGGTTTGGTCGCCGTACTCTTCACGTTCCTGTTCGGCGGTTCCGGCCCGGTTCAGGAGATTTCCGAAGGCGTGTGCGCGCTGATCGCCACTCTCATGCTGCTGTGGACCAGTAACTGGATGCTCAACAAGAGCTCCGTGGAAGCGTGGAACAACTACATCAGGAACAAGACCGAAGCGGCTGTGGCCGGCGCGCAAAGCAAGGTCGAATCCGGCCAGGGCCTGGGCTTGGGCATGATCGCCTCGCTTGCCATGCTGAGCTTCCTCGCCGTATTCCGTGAGGGCGCCGAAACGGTGATCTTCTACGAGTCCATCTACTCCATGAGCCAGGATGCGCACGGCATGTGGGTTGGCGGTCTGGCCGCCGCCGCGGTGCTGATCGTTATCTTCCTGATTCTGCGATTCACTTCGGTGAAGATTCCGATCGGCCCGTTCTTCCTCGTCACTTCGATTGTGATGGCCGCATTGGTTGTCATTTTCGCGGGTGGCGGCATCCATGCGCTCATCGAGGGTGATCTTATTGAAGGCACCTACTTGAGCAGCGTGCCAACTAACGATTGGATCGGCTTGTATCCGTACGTCGAAACGATTACGGCGCAGGTGATTGCCGCGATCGCGGTGGTTGTGCTGTTCGTGGTCGGTTTCATCAAGAAACACAGGATGAAGTTGGCCGCGCAGGCGGAACAGGCTAAGTAAGCGCCAATCAATAATCACAAGTAAAGATTTAGAGATTTCCATAAGTTTCCAACGTTCCTCAAGGAACCAAAGAAAAGGAAGAGAACACAATGAAGAATAAGAAGATCGCCGCCCTGCTCGGCATCCTGCTGGCCGGCTCCATGGCCTTCTCCCTGTCCGCATGCGGCAACTCCAACGATTCCGCATCCGATGCCAAGTCCGACACCTCCACTTCGGACACCACCGACAAATCCAGCGATTCCAGCGCTGATGACAGCAACGGCGCCGGCTTCGAAGAGATTCAGGTCGACGAGAAGCACTCCGATCAGGATGTTGACGCTCTGACCGTCAACGCCGTGTACTTCCAGCCGATCGACATGGAACCGTCCGGCATGGGCCTGAAGGCCGCCGACGCGAGCTTCCACCTCGAAGCCGACATCCACGCCAACAAGAAGGGCACCGAGCTCGGCTATGGCAAGGGCGACTTCGTGCCGGATCTGACCGTGAACTACACCATCATCGATAAGTCCACCGGCAAGGAAGTCGAGGGCGGCACCGCCACCTCCGGTACCTTCATGCAGATGAACGCTTCCGATGGCCCGCACTACGGCGCCAACGTCAAGCTCGACAAGGCTGGCACCTACCAGCTGAAGCTCTCCATCGAATCCCCGGCCTCCAAGGGTTGGATGCTGCACGTTGACCCGGAGACCGGCGTCAAGGGCCACTTCTGGACCGAGCCGATCGAGGTCACCTTCGACAACTGGGATTACACTCCTCGCCAGTGGTGATTGACTAAGCGTAAAGCCCCCTCGTCAGAGGGGGCTTTACGCCGCTTTAGGGAGATAATTCTTAGGACGGTCTAAAACTCCCCTCAGTCCGCTTCGCGGACAGCTCCCCTCAGAGAGGGGAACCAAATTAGGGGGAAACAAGAACATCGCATAAATGCGTATCCACATGTCGCCTAAACAACACAATTGCGTTAGACCGTGGGGCGCAACGATGAGAGCTGAAAAGAGAAGCTAAATCAGATTCGGGAATCGGGGAGCGTGTAACGGGGCCAGCGTGGCATCCATTGCGGGCGGGCCCATGAGCGGACGGCGTTCATCACCGTCGCATCGAAGCGGAAGCTGGCGGGCAACGGTCGGCGGCCGGCCGAACCTACGAACGACAACAGCACGACCGCGCAGCACGCACATACAG
>ENA-UAMM01000139-UAMM01000139.1-human-gut-metagenome-genome-assembly--contig:-NODE-139-length-23306-cov-5.672100_pt1 | contig 23306 bp, 17 predicted proteins | sample MGYA00243284_ERZ654499 | MGnify/ENA primary metagenome ERZ654499 (study PRJEB26926, sample SAMN06164397) | human gut metagenome | biome: ENVO:00009003; feature: ENVO:2100002; material: ENVO:00002003... | reverse complement strand
CTCGGAGATGTGTATAAGAGACAGGTTTTGCATGATGTTGATCTATGCATTTATATTTGGCTTTGTGTTTGATGCAAGGGAAAAATATTTTACAGCATTTATCTATGTTGGTTTGACTTTATGGACATTTTTTAATCAAAATATGAAAAATAGTGTCAGGATGGTAAAGAAAAATAAATCTATTATTTCTAAGGTATATCTTCCAAAGTTTATTTTGATTGAATCTAAGATGATGGTAAACGGATTTAAGATGCTGGTATCATTTGGAATTGTGATTATTCTTATGATATTTTATCAGATACCACTTAGTTGGAATGTCTTTTATGCGATTCCAATACTGATATGTATGTGGATTGTTAATTTTGGTTTGATGACAATTCTTGTACATTTTGGTGTTTATGTAGAAGATTTGGCAAATGTGGTAAATATAGTATTGCGTTTTATTTTTTATTTGACGGGTATCATGTTCTCAATAGAACATCGTATAGGAGCAAAACACCCAGAGCTGGCGTTGTTTCTTGAAAAATTTAATCCAATGGCATTTTTGATATCCTCAATGAGAAAATGTCTATTATATGGAGAAAGACCAGAATTACTTGGGATTGTAAGTTGGATTGGAATTGGTATCGTTTTGACAGCGTTAGGTATCCACACGATATATAAGAATGAAAACAGTTATGTGAAGGTAATATAAGTATGGATGAAATTGCAATTAAAGTTGAAAACTTAAGAATAAGGTATAAGAGCTTGGGGTCTTATTCGATTAAAAAAAATTTTCTCAAGTTGAAAAAAAATAAAAGAGAAACATTTGAGGCTGTGAGAGGTATTTCATTTGAAGTACCAAAAGGGCAGATATTGGGAATTATTGGCAAAAATGGAAGTGGAAAATCTACGTTGCTGCGCGCTTTGGCAGGTATTTTTTCACCTGATGAGGGGACGATAGAAACTTATGGAAATTCAATATCTCTATTGGCAATTGGTGTGGGATTTCAGAAAGAGTTATCTGGAAGGGAAAATATCATGCTTTCGGGTATGTTGCTAGGATTTTCTGAACAAGAGGTCAGAGAGAAGATGCCTGCAATTATAAAATTTGCAGGATTAGGAAAATTTATTGATATGCCGGTGCGCACATATTCAAGTGGTATGTACTCAAAATTGGCATTTTCCATTACGGCAATACTTGAAACAGACATTATGCTGATTGATGAGGTGCTGAGTGTAGGTGATCAGCGATTTAAGAAAAAGAGTCTTAGAAAAATGAAATCATTAATAGCTGATGAAGACCGAACTGTGGTAATTGTTTCACATAGTATTGGTACATTAAGACGATTATGTGAAAAAGTAATGTGGATGGAAGATGGTAAGATCATGATGTTTGGTGATGCAGATGAAGTATTGGATAAATATGAAGCATATATGGACTCGGAATCATAGAGTTGCTAGATAAATGGAGGAATGGATAGAATGAAAAAAATTGCAGTTGTTGGGTTATATGCAATCAAAAATGCAGGGGACAATATATTGTGTGAAGCAACTCAATATCTTATTAGACAGATTGAGCCGGAAGTATCAATTGTAGAAGTTGATGTGAATCCACGTCTGAACACATTTAGTAAATTGGATGCAATTCAGGTTATGGCATCAAAAGCGATGATAAAATTATCATCGTATTTATTTAGTTATGAGAATCATAGCCGGTTTCGTTATAAGTATGAATATTTAATGTGGTGGTTAAAAATCAACAAACGTTTTCGCAAGGATCTGCAGGGGGTGGATGCAATTGTATTTGCTGGTGGAGGATTCTTGAAGTTCCGTACGCAGGGATTGAATTATTATGTAGAACAGATTATTAAAATAGCGGAGAAAAATAATATTCCTGTTATGATGAACGGTGTAGGAATAGAGGGATATGATGAGAATGATATACGATGTCAGAAATTAAAGGCTGCAATTAATAAAGACTGTGTAAAAGTAATTACGACAAGAGATGACGTAGATACCTTGGAAAACTTATATATTGAGAATCCTGATATTATGACAGCAAGAGTTGGTGATCCGGCATTATGGGTACCGGAATGCTATTCATTGAAACGTAAAGGTCATAATAATATAATTGGAATAAATATTATCAGAGGACGTGTGTTTCAGGCATACGGGAATACTTTATCAGAGTTTGAGTTGCTTAATTTCTATAAAAAGTTAATTATATCTATTGAAGAAAAGGGATGGAACTGGGTATTATTTTCAAATGGTATGAAGGCGGATCAGGCATTTGGAAATAAACTGTTAAAAGCATTGGAATGTAAAAATCCGCATAAGATGCTGCCGGCTCCGAATAATACGATGGAATTTTTGCAGATGATCCGACAGTTTAAATGTGTATTTGGTGCGAGACTTCATGCGTGTATTACGGCATACGCACTGGATGTACCGGTTGTCGGACTGATTTGGAGCGAAAAATTACAGATATTTTCAGAAGTGATTGGAAAAACTGGTAATTTCTTCCCGGAAGAGAAATTACATATAGAAGCTGTAATTGATGCGATGGAAAAGAGTTTTGATGATGGATATGATAGAGAAAGACGGAATGAACTGAAAGCATTGACAAAAGAGTATCTTGAAAAATTTCTTGCGGGAATAAATAAATAACGAAGGGATATAAAGATGATTCAGAAAATTGGAAGAGGATTTATGAAGAGAGTGGTGCAGGATGGTTTTTTTGTTACTGTATTAAACTGTGCCCAAATGCTCATGAATGGTATTATTAAATTAATATATAATTTTTGCAGGTTTATTATAAAATATGTTTTTTTACTGCTGGATAATATTGTTAGGGTTATTGATTATCCGGTAGATATGTTCATAAAATATATCATTGCAAAGACAACACTGGTACAGAACAATAAAATAATGTTTTTGACATTTCAGGGAGATTATACATGTAATCCCAAAATGATTGCTGAGGAAATTATAAAGCAGGATCTGGATTGGGAACTGGTATGGGACGTAAAAACTGCTTTGCCTACGAGTGATTATCCGCTGGGATTGCATTTTGTAAAACACAATACATTAGAATTTTATAAAGAACTCGCATCTGCGAAAGTGATTATTGAGAACACGAATATTGTAGAGAGACTTCATGCCACCAAAAAACAGAATCAGTATCTGCTGCAGACATGGCACGGTTCACTGGGGATCAAAAGACTTGATGGTGATGTGGTTATGGGACTTGGATGGAAACACCTGTCTAAAACATGCCAGAAAACGGTGGATTACCTTTTATCAAACAGCAGCTTTGAAACCGAAGTATTCCGAACTGCTTATTGGAAGACGGTGCCGTCTCTTCTTGTAGGACATGCCAGAAATGATGTGTTCTTTAAGGATGATGCGGCAAAAGGGAAGATCAGGAATAAAGTGTATCGTGAGCTGAACATTTCAAAGGATAAAAAAATATTTCTTTTTGCACCGACACACAGAGATAATGTGAACGAATCTTATCAGGCATTAAATTATGAGCTGATTAAAAAGGCATTGGAAAAACGTTTTGGTGGTGAATGGCAGATCGTAGTCCGTTTACATAACCGTTTGAAAAAACAGAGTGTCAAATGGCTGGGAGGACTGCCATCCTATGTCTCAAATGGAACATTATATGAGGATATGCAGGAGTTACTCGTAGCAGCAGATGCTGGCGTGACAGATTACTCCAGTTGGATCTTTGATTATGTTCTTTCTGGTAAACCAGGATTTTTAATTGAAATCGGACTAGACGAGTTCAAAGAACAGAGAGGATTTTATTATCCGATTGAGACGACACCATTTCCAATTGCTAAAAACAGTACAGAACTTGCAAAATGTATTAAGAATTTTGATGAGGATAAGTATGCGCAGGATACAAAACGATTTCTGGAAGAACGTGGCTGTATGGAAGATGGACATGCCAGTGAACGTATTGTAGCGAAAATAAAGGAGCTGATGGAGAATTAGCTGGAGGAAGACCAATGGACAAAAAAGAACGCAGAGAAAATTTTAAAATGCTTTCCATTTACACAGGAGCATTTTTGATAAGTTGTATGTTTGTATATGGCTGGTTTGTGAAATATGACAGGCTGCCGCTGTTTCGCAATGACGGAGTTCAACAGCATCTGAGTGCACTTGTCTACTATGGAAGGTATTTGAGAGAAATTGTAAAAGGCGTGTTGTTTGAACATCGTCTGGCGATTCCTCTGTGGGATTTTTGTCTGGGATACGGATCGGATGTATATGATACACTTCACTATTATGTGATAGGGGATCCGTTTGCATTACTTGCAGTGTTTGTACCACAGCGGTATATGGAATATTTGTACTGGGCATTAATTATTCTCAGATCCTTTACGGCAGGTATTTGTTTTTATATGTATAGCGTTCACAGAGGAAATCAAAAATTTTCCAGTATGATCGGAAGTCTGAATTATGCATTTTGCGGCTATGTGTTATACTATGGTGTAAGACATCCATACTTTGTGAATGCTATGATCTTTCTGCCGTTGATCATGATAGGAATCGATAAGGTATATGAAAAAAGAAAACCAAAATGGTTTATGCTCTCCGTGGCATTTGCGGCAGTCAGTAACTTTTACTTTTTTTATATACTCAGTATTCTGATGGCGGTATATGCGGTATTTGAGTATTTTTGTGTATTTAAAAAATTTGAGTGGAACAAGGTCGGGAAAGTCTTTGTCACATTTTTGATGTACTATTTGGTTGCTGTTATGATGGCAGCTGCAGCACTGATCCCTGTTATTTATGCGACACTGTCGGCAAATCGAATGGGCAATCATTCAAATTTCTCACTGCTTTATGAAAAATGGGAATATTATGTAATGCTCTTTGGTGGGTTCACAACCAACGAAGATGCATTGGGACTGATCTTTGGATTCTTAACATTCTCGATACCGGCAGTTATATTGTTATTCCTGAAAAAAAGAGAAAACAGTATACTTAAAATGGGGTATGTCGTCACATTCTTACTGCTGTCGTTGAAAATTACAGGAAATGTGATGAATGGCATGTCTTATTCTTCTCTCCGGTACTGCTTTATTTTAAGTGTACTGGTTTCGTTTACGATCGCAAAGATGCTGCCGGAGTTTGTGGAGTTGATGCAGTGCGAAAAAATGGTCCTTACCATCATCTCGCTGTTGTATATTGTGATCTGTATGGTAATGACACATTTTGTGAATTTGAAAACATCAGGGATACTGGGGATCATTACGACGATTATTTTAGTATGGGGTCTTAAGATTATAAAAATGCAAAGGCTTAGAATGGGAATTGTACTTCTTTTTACGGTTTTAAGTATTGCAGATAACGCATATCTGTTTTACAGTACAGATGCTGGAAATTATATCTTGCGGTGCTGTTCAGAGAAAACGATGGATGAACTGACCACGAATTCCCAGCTTGGAATGGCACATGCACTGGATGATGATGATTTTTACCGGACAGAGGCGAAACATTATATATTAAACACGGCAACTGCAGTGGGCGTGCCATCTACATCATATTATTACAGCCTGATCAACAGTAATTTAAGTAAATTTATCGAATCACAGGGAAATCTGGTCTCTGCTAGGGGATATAAGTTAAAGGATTGCGGAAAAAGGGCAGTCTTGGATTCACTTTTTTCTGTAAAGTATTATGTGACAGACGAGAGAAATGAGAACGGGCTTCCATATGGTTTTGACGAACGTGTTTTGACACAGAATGGATATTCAGTTTATAAAAACTGCAATGCATTACCATTCGGTTTTACCTATGATTCTGTAATTACACAGAGTGAATATGATGCGATGTCGATGTTAGAACGGCAGAATACGCTCCTTTACGCGGCGGTTGTATCGGATGAGTACAAGACATCGCTTGATACGGCAGCGGTAAAAAAGGTCACTTATAAATGTGAGTATGAGAAACTGGCATCGACAAAAATACGTGTGACGGATGATTATATTTTAGTTCGTAAAGCGGGAGCGATGTTGAAAGTCCGTGTGAAAAATGTAAAAGGCGGAGAGTTATATGTTAATTTTGAAGGATTGAGTTTTAAAGGAAAGAGTCCTAAAAATGGAAAAGTCTCATTTACAGTGATGGATAAAGAGAAAAGACCTTTCAATGTATTTTTACTGCGGAATGAAAATAATAGTTTCTATTCAGGAACGAAAGATTTCTGTATAAGTGCTGGATATCAGGAAAATGAAGATGCTGTTATTATTTTGAAATTTAATAATAAAGGAAAATTTTATTTTGACGATTTTTCATTTCAGGTGCAGCCATTACAGGACTTTGAAGAGAGAGTCGATGCATTGGCAGAGAATTCACTTGAAAATGTGTCATTTGATGCAAATCGGATTTCGGGAGATATTACACTGCCTCAGGATAAAATGCTGTGTATGTCAATTCCATATTCGACCGGATGGAGCGTATATGTAGACGGGAAGAAATCGGAGACGGTGCAGGTGTGTACGGCTTTTACCGGTGTTGAGCTTGCTGCCGGTGCGCATAAGATTGAATTGCGTTATTGTACGCCGGGATTAAAAGTGGGTATTCTGGCATCGGTAATAGGGATTATTTTATTTGTCGTAATTATCTGTAAAACAAGAAAAAATTCGACAAAGATCATTGTGGAATAGGCATATGAATGGGAAAAAAAAGTTTTCAAAAATTCAGATTTTAATAAGTGCTTTTATTATCGCTGCTTTCAGCAGCATGGGAGCTTTGATGTATGCCGGTGGAAGCGTGCATTTCTCACAGTTTCTGTCTGAGGGGGATATATGCGAACTGTCACAGGCGGATCTGCGGACTTCTTCACGGACAATGTTGTACAATGCACAATATCAGAGATATGATCTGACTGGAAAGGTGTGCAAAAAAAAATATATCCCGACAGGGACAGAAGAAAACTGGAAATATGCATGTGTGACGATCACAAATATGTCAGATCCTTCGATCGAAGGATCTGTCGTCTGTTATAACAAGGATAAAGAAGAGATTCTTCGTGTGCCCATACACTGGATATGGGGAGAAAACCAGATAAAACTGGATGATACATTACCGATATATGGGATAGGACTGGAATTTCGGGATGCAAAAGGAAAGTATGTATCGATTTCGTCCATTCAGATGCGAAGCGGTGAGACAATGTTTTCTGCAAAGCGCATGATAAATGGATTTTGTGTGTGCAGTGTGGTTTGTGTCTGTTTGCTGGTGTTGTGGTATAAGTTCGCTGGATGTAAAAAAATAAAGAAAAACAAAAAGCAGAAAAGTATTGATGCAGGAAGGATCTTAGAAAATATTTATGAGGAATGTTTCCTGTTTAGTACACAGAATTTTTTGCATAGAAAGAATAAAAATCGTGATACAGTGGTAAAAGTGTTATTTATGCTTTTATTTGGCTTCATGATTCTTGCGGAGGTATTACAGTGGAATATGAATACACACAAGTATAGATATTATGTACTTGTCTGGTGTATGTTAATGCTTTTAATCTCCATAATCTGCTGGGAAAAGGAAGAAAAACACATAAATTGGAACAAACCCCTGTTATATATCTGGATCGCAATATGGGGAGTTGCATTTGTATCGAATCTTTTTGTGACCGGGAAATTACAGCGTACCGGACTTGTCATGCTGACTGTTGTCGGCTTTTTCTTATATGTATGGGGAAATATGTCCCATCCATATAAAATGTATGTTTCTATGATAAAGGCGTTGGAGCTGGACTTTGTACCGGTTGTTTTATATTGTATGATATTCCGTCAAAAGAAGCCGGATGTATGGTATAACGGAATTTTTCCGTCAGCAGAGTTTTTTGCAATGTACTGCGCGCTAATGGGAGTGGTCTTTCTGGTCGAACTGGTAAGATGTTTACAAAGGGAAGATACATATGTTTCTTATGTAATATATGGCGCTGGACTGGCAGTTTCCCTGTATTTTTTAGGAGCGGCAGAAAACGTGCCAGGGATCGTGGGGTTTTCTGTCTCCGCTGTTTTTTGTATTATTTCGAACCGAAAAGGGCTTATCAGGGGAGCACAGAAATTATTTTGTAAACAATGGAAGAAATATGTAATTGCAGTGCTGTGCGCGTATATCTGTGCAGCCGGCGTCAGGGCATCTGTTGAAAATTTTACGGTTTTCCTGGGAGCACAGGTGCGGTATGAAGGGGAGCAGGAGGTCACAGCTTTAGACTGGCAGGAACTTGAAAATAGAAATGCATCTGACCTGACACAGATGCAGGGAGTGATTTCCACGGATGCCATAGAACTGCCTGTTATTTGGAAAGCGTGCCTATGGAAAATGAATTTATTTGGACATGGAAAACGGTTAACAGTATTCCGTGAAAAAACAGAAATTTATAACAGTTATCTCACAATGACATATCGGTATGGCTGGTTTATGATAGTTCCGTATGTGCTTTATCAGGTGTTCATGCTGAAATGTGCCGTAGAATATATAAATGGCAGCAAGTATCAACAGTATGGGAAAAATGTAAGACTTCTGGCAAGTATGGTGTCGATCATTTTTTTGAGCTTTTGCATCTATGGAAATCCAGATCAGGAGCTTACACATCCGCTCTGGTTTATGTTCTTTATCGGAAATGGAATATTGTTTATGGAAAGGAGCATAAAAAAGAATGGAGAAACATAAGAACTGGCTTGCAGTGATTTTATTTGGAATCGTGCTTAGTCTTTCCGGCACAGCGATGGTTATCAGTGGAAAGATTAATTTCAATAATTTTTATGATGTTGGTCATGTGGAAGATGTGTATATTGAAGAACAAAATATACAGTTAGACGGTGAAGAAGAGGAAATACTTTTTCAGGCAAAGGAAAACGAGAAGAAAAGAAACTGGCTGTATATGAAAGTTTCAGAACTTCCGTTGGAGGGAACTGTCGTACGGATAAGATTTATGAAGCACGGGGAAAATGTTTATCTGATAGAAACACATTTGCAGAATGGATCAAACTGGATCAGTATGGAGACGGGGAATTATGAATATTTTGGAATGAGTGTACCAGATGGAGGTGTTAAAAATTTTTATCTTGAGAAGATGCAGCTCCGTGAAAATCAATTAGAAATAAGTACTGTGCGTGCAGTCATAAGTTTTGGTTTGTTTATGGGAATTTATCTGGTGTTATATGAACTTATCGGTAGAAAAGTGATATATAAATTAAATCAGAAAATAACATATTCGCCACAGGAGTTTTTACAGCGGATATTTTTACAGGTGGGAGACATCGGAGAATTTTTTTATTCCAGAATCGGGGAAAAAAATCGACATAGGTGCAGAGTGGGGCTGTTATGTGTTGTTTTTTTCTATATGCAGCTAATAAGCCGGTACAGTTTGTATACAAAAGTTCAATATGTAAAATACCATATGTATTTCTGTGCAGTTGTGATGATTTTATATGCGTTCTTATGCTGGGAACATTCGACGAAGATGCTTGACTGGAATACACAACTTGCAAAATATTGGTTTTTGTTGTGGGGAATAGCAGCAATATCGGAATTTATAGTTCCCAAAAGATTTTTATTTCAGGGAATTATGATGATATTTATAATGGGATTTGTATATTTTATGGTAGGAAATATGCGTAATCCTATGGACTTGGTAAATGAGATTGGAACAGCTTTGAAAATATGGTTTTGGTGTAATGTACCACTTTGTATCCTGTTAAGTCCTTATGCAGTTGAGAGACGTTACTGTGGCATATCTAAAAATCCTAATATCTGGGCAATGGATATGGTATTTGTTATGGCAGTTTTTTTGAGTAGTATATTAAAAGCATGGGGGGGTAAAAGAAAAAAAATTTTTGTACTGTTTGATATATGTGCCGTTGGGATTGTCTGGGATATGACTGTGAAAACAGGAAGTACATGTGGGTTTGTACCATGTATTTTTGTGATCGTGTTTTTTGTTTTGGAACAATTTAAACATTTGGTGAGAAGAAAGAATAAGACAAAGACAGTGATTGCTTTAACGGGAGGCATTTTTGTTTTCATTTTGTCTATGTATGTGTCGGATTGGACGCTGCATAGTAATATTTTGAATAAAGAAGTGATCGTAGGGGAGATTGATATGGAAGAAAAAATCCAGTTTACCAGTCCGTTCCGTTACAATGTACAGGCGGCTTCTGTTGAAAAGATACAGGAAAACCGTGTCATTAAAAAACTGTTTAAGAGCAGATCCATCAGCAGTTTTTTGACGGGGCGTGATTACTTCTGGAAGAAATATTTGAGGGCAACTAATTTATGGGGACATTACTTCGCACCAGATTTGTGGGGGAAAGCACATGTGGCGGCACATAACGGTTATATTGCGATCTTGTACCGGTATGGGATCCTGGCGGTTGTACCGTATATTATGATGCTTGTCACATATTGTAGAGAACTTTGGCGAAGGAGGACAAATGAGCCGGAGTATATCCTGGTATTCATGTTTGCGCTGGAAAATCTGCTTCTTTTGTTTATTGAAAATGTAGAGTTTCCTTTCTATTATATCAGTTGGTATTGTCTGTATCTTCCGATGGGGGTTTTTCTTAAGAAAAAATTAGAAAACTAATTTATGGAAATGCATTGACGCAGAGTAGATTGGAGGATAAGATAAAAACAGGATAAGAGTTGTAGAAATAACGGTGGAGGATAGAGTATGAAAAAAAAGTTAAGTAAATTATTAGCAGTGTGTTTTATGCTGGTATATGGTCTTTTTTTATGGAAAGTCAGGATATATTGGCTGCGGCGAACACAGAAATGAATATTTATGCAATGTATTTAAATCATGCAGATAAAGGGGATTCAGTTTTAATAGAGTCGAAAGGCAAGTATCTGCTGATGGATATTGGAACGGGAAACCATGCGGCTGCGATTATCGATCAGCTTCAGACACTGGGGGTCAGGCAAGTAGATATTTATTTCAGCCATTTGCATGGAGACCATACAGGAACAGCAAATGGCGATCTGCTTGCAGGATTGAGTAAGATTGTGAATGCAGGTATCGACATTGGAACTTTGTATCTTCCTGATCAGACAATTGCACCGCTTTCTGTGTCATATGCTTCCAAATATACAGAACTGGAAAGATTTATGGCAGACAAGGGTGACGTTGTTTATTTAAAAGTAGGAAGTACTTTTTCTGTCGGTGATGTGAGTGGTAAGGTGATCGGACCGGTTGGCACGAATAATTTAAATCCAGATATGTATTCGAACAGAGAATCGGATGAGGATGACAATGGGGATGTAAAATATACTTACTATGAAAATAACTGTTCACTGGTCTCTGTGTTGACATGTGGAAATACAAAATTCTTTACAGCAGGGGATATGTTAGAGGATGAAGCAGGATATTTAGCGAAAAAGTATGGCTCTAAATTAAAATGTGACATTATGAAGTTATCCCATCATGGAACCGGGTCTGGTAATACGGAAGAACTCATTAATGCGGTCAGTCCAAGTTATTCGTTTGCCTCTAACACTGGATTAACCGGGGTGGTATCATCGACAAAGCAGTGGGAGACAAAGACGGCGATCAAGTATAGTTCTGAACATGGTGTTTGCTATATGGTTGGCAGCCAGAAGAAAACTGTTATTTACCAGGTAAAAAATGATGTGATCAAAATGTATACCGGAAACAAAATTACAGAAGGAAAATATCTGACCGGATGGCAGGTTTTTGTGGGAGCAGATGGTAAAAGCCGTAAGATAGACAGATATTATTTTGATAAGAATGGAAAGCCATTGACAGGAGTGCAGTATTTAGATGGGCACTATTATTATTTTGGAGATGGCGGCTGCATGGAATATGGTAACTATGATGAGAACGGAAAATATCAGTACTGGAAGAGCTATGGAGAAAAGAAACGATATTATACATTCTCATCGGATAAGCAGTATGCTTATATGACAGTTGGATTCCGGGAAATCTCAGGGGCATTGTATTATTTTGAAAAAGATGGAATCAAACTTGAGGGAAATGGTAAGACGGAAAAGATCAAAATAGGTAACAAATATTATGCTGTCGGACAGAGTGGTGCGATCACAAGATCTAATTGGAGTACAATAGGCAAGGATAAGTACTATTTTGGAAAGACCGGATCTATGCAGTCAAATTATAAAGTGAAAATCGGAAAGAATTATTATCTTTTTGGCAGTGAGGGTAAAATGTTACGCGCATCCAGTGGAAGAAAGATGGTAACATTTTCTGGGAAAAAATATTGTGTTGGAACCAGTGGTGCGGTGATCGTCAATGATTGGGTAACAGTTGGAAGTGCAAAATATTATTGTGGAAAGGATGGGACTGTTCAGAAAAATACGATCATAAAAATAGGAAAAGATAAGTACTATTTTGGCAAAGATGGAAAAATGGTACGGGCAGAAAAGGGTAAAAAGCTGATCAAGATCGGGAAGAAGACGTACTGTGCAGGAACCAGTGGAGCTTTGACAGTTAATAATTGGTCAACGGTTGGAAAAAATAAATATTATTTTGGAAAAACTGGTGAAATGTGTAAAAACAAAAAGATAAAAAAAAGCAAGAAATATTATTATTTTGATGCAGATGGAAAAATGGTACGGAAGGTCAGAGTAAAAATAGGAAAGAATTATTACTATTTTGGATCCAGTGGTGAAATGTATACCAATAAATATGTTAAGATCAAAGGAAAAAGATATTATTGCGATAAAAATGGTGTGATGAAAGCTAAATAAAAAGGATAAACCAAATAATGGGCAAGGTGTGGGAAAGCCGAATGCCATCCTGCACCTTGTTTTTCTTTTATATGAAACAAGTGTTGTTTATTGTAATGGGGGCAGGGACATGAAGCACGGCTTTGTAAAATTCATATTATGTATTTTATGTATCATGATTTTATTGCCAGATATGGTTTATGGCGAAAAATATCAGATAGGAAATATACAGGAAACAGAAGAACTGGGAGAAGCAGAGGAAACAGAGACAAAAGAAGAAACAGAAGAAGCAGAGGAAATAAAGGAGCCGGAGAAAACGGAAGAGCCGGAGAAATCGGAAATCACGGAAGAAACAGAGAAACCAGAGAAAACAGAGGTCACAGAAGAAACAGAGATTACCGAGGAACCGGAGGAAACAGAGGAATCGGAGATCACCGAGGAACCGGAGGAACCAGAGGAAACAGAGGAATCTGAGATTGTAGAGGAGACTGAGGAGACAGAAGAGTCAGAGGAGATAATTGGGATAAGCAGGAAAAATACAGAAATGGAAGAAGGGGCAGCTCTTGATGATAAGACATTTTCGGATCAGAATTTTCGAGAATATTTAAAACAGTATGATTTGGATCATGATCAGATATTAAGTCCGTCCGAGATAAAAAAGATAACAAAGATCAATGTGAATATGCAGTATCAGGAAGAAAATCAGAAAATAACATCGTTAGAGGGAATAGAATACTTTAAAGATCTGGAAGAACTGGACTGCTCATATAATGCGTTGGATTCATTGGATATCCGAAAGTGTAAAAAGCTGCAGTATCTGAAATGTTATGATTGTGGTCTGCGCAGGCTGGTTGTAAAAGGAAGTAAAAATTTAAAGGTAATTTTAGCAGGGAAAAATTACTTTACAAATATAAATTTAAGCGGTTGTACTGCCCTTACAGAGCTGGATGTCAGTATAGGCAGTCTCAAGAGTCTGGATGTCAGCCCATGTGCAGAATTACAGAGTTTAAAATGCAACAGTAATAAAATGCTTACTTCATTGGAAATCAGGGCATGCACGAAATTAAAAGAATTATACTGTTATAATACAGATATGGAAAATCTGAATCTGACAGGACTTGGTAAACTTGAGGTTTTAAACTGCAGTAATAACAATAGCCTCAAAAATCTGGATCTGGCAGATCTGTATGTTCTGCAAAAATTATATTGTGGCGGTGGAAATACAAGTACAAATTACGGTCTTGTAAATTTGACTATTCGTAACTGTAATGAATTGCAAAATGTAACTTTGAAAAAGGGTGTAGTATCCACACTGAATATTGAAAACTGTACGAAATTGGAAAGCGTAAATTGCAGTGATAATGAATTGACACAGTTGAATTTAAAAGGGTGTGTTAATTTGAAAAAATTATATTGTGGCAGAAATCGTCTTTTACGATTAGATGCAAGTGGATGTACGGCGATAGAGGAGATATATTGTGAGCATAACAGTACGACAATGACATTGTCTGTTAAGGACTGTACGAAACTTACAAATTTATATTGCTATGAGAGCAATATTACTGCAATAAATCTGTCCGGGTGTAAAAAACTGAAAATATTGAATTGCCGGGAGAATCAAATAAAAAAAATAGCTGTTTCCGAAATCCCATCCATACAGTATTTTCGGTGTGATAATAATAACCTGACAAAGATCAATGTAACAAAACTTAAAAATCTGTTATGGTTTGACTGCAGTGAAAATAAAATCAGTACGCTGAATCTGGAAAATAATAAAAACTTAAATAGGATTGCGTGTGAGGGTAATTTACTCAGAAAACTTGATGTTACGAACTGTAAAAAATTAGTACAGTTGAATTGTAATAAAAATAAAATTGGGACGTTAGATCTTAGCAGGAATGAATTGCTGGAAAACCTTGCGTGTGAGGATAATTTACTTGAGAGACTTGATGTTTCTAAATGCTCTAATTTGATGCTGCTGCGCTGCAGTAGAAACAGGTTATATCAGCTTGATATCAGGGAAAATACGAACCTGATTGGAATCAGTTGTTATGATAATTGTTATGTGGTGAAAGCTGGAGATACGCTGGATGTGAGGACACTCGATCAGTTTGAAATCTCAAGGGCATCAAACTGGGCAGGATGTATAAGAAGTGATAATGGTACTGGTTGTGTCATGGAGCTGTCTGACAGGGATACCAATATTATCACATACGAATATGATATTAACAGAGGATTTTATATCCGGTTTTCCATAAAATTTGAAAAGCCAGACAGCAAAATTGATGTTAATAATCTTGCATGGGGCTGTGTGGATCGATATACATATACCGGGAAAAAAATAAATGCATATGTGTTTACTGTGACAGGAATGGAGAAAGGAAAAACTTATAGTCTTTCCTATAAAAATAATAAAAATCCGGGAAAAGCCACGGTTGTAATAAAGGGGAAAGGAAAATACACAGGTGTTGTCAGGCTCAATTATCTTATTCTTCCCGCAAGACCGGAAGTAAATAAAATTTCTGGTAAACAAAGAAAAAAGATAACGGTTTGCTGGAAACGTGACAAACTGGTAAGTGGTTATGAAATTCGGTATGCGACGGATAAAAAGTTTAAAAAAGATGCAGGATCTAAGCTGGTAAATAATAATAAGACAGTAAAAGCTGTAATAAGCAAATTGATGGGCGGAAAGGTATATTACATCGAGGCCCGTTCTTATATCAAGGTAGATGGAAAGAAAGTTTACAGTGAGTGGGGAGAAAGACAGAAAGTGAATGTAAAAAAATAATGTGGATAAGAGAAGGTTGTTTTTTAAGATGCGGTGTTATATTATATAGTAGATAGACTTTGGTTAAAAAGGCTAAATACAAATATTAAATGAACTAAGGAACTTATAAGATGAAAAAAATAATCAGGGATAATCAGTTATTGTTAAAAAAGATACTGCTGATCATATACGATATTGTGGCAGTCATCGTTTCGGGATATCTGGCACTTTTAATGCGATTTGAATTAGAGCCGTCACAGATACCGGAACAGTTCTTAAATCCATACCGCAGATATAACTGGATTATGATCATTATAACAATTTTGGTATTCTATGCATTTCGTCTGTATTCAAGCTTATGGACTTATGCGGGTGCGGTTGAGTTGATGAACATTGTGCTGGCAGGATGTGTTGTCGGTGGATTTCAGATCGCATTTTATGCATTCATTGATGTAAGGATGCCGCGAAGTTACTGGCTGTTATTTATCATGAATCTGATCATATTGATTTTTGCAAGCCGCTATTTTTACCGTGCATTTCGCTGGCTTGTCGGGTATATCCGCGGAGAGAATGCGGCAGAGATGCATCGTGTGATGGTTGTTGGAGCAGGTGCGGCGGGAAATGTCCTGATCAAGGAGATCCGCAACAGCCGTTATATTCATAAAAAAGTCGTATGCGCGATCGATGATGACAGAGATAAGATCGGAAGTTTTATCCATGGTGTGAAGATCATGGGAAACCGCTATGAGATCCCACGCCTTGCAAAGGAACTGGCGGTGGATGAGATCATTATTGCGATGCCGGCTGTCTCACAAAAAGATATCAAGGGGATCCTTGATATCTGTAAGGAGACCGGCTGTGATATGAAACGTCTGCCGGGAATCTACCAGCTTGTCAATGGAGATGTGAGTGTTGCAAAGTTAAAAGATGTAGATGTGAATGACTTACTGGGAAGAGATCCAATCGAAGTTGATCTCGATTCCATTCTTGGCTATGTGGAAAATAAAGTGATTATGGTGACTGGAGGCGGCGGAAGCATCGGAAGTGAGCTTTGCAGACAGATCGCTTCCCATCATCCAAAGCAGCTTGTACTGGTAGATATCTATGAGAATACGACTTACGATATTCAGAATGAACTGCGCAGAAATTACCCGGAGCTGAACCTGGTTGTTCTGATCGCTTCTGTACGAAATACAAAACGTATGGATATGATCTTTGAAAAATATCGCCCGGACATTGTATATCACGCAGCAGCACATAAGCATGTACCGCTGATGGAAGACAGTCCGAATGAGGCAGTCAAGAATAATGTGCTTGGTACCTGGAAGGTCGTTCAGGCAGCAGATAAATGGAAAGTAAAACGTTTTGTCATGATCTCTACGGATAAGGCGGTTAACCCTACGAATATCATGGGAGCAACCAAGCGTATCTGTGAGATGATCATTCAGACTTATAACAGACATTCTGATACAGAATTTGTGGCAGTCCGTTTTGGTAATGTATTAGGCAGTAACGGCAGTGTCATCCCGTTATTCAAGAAACAGATCGAGGCAGGCGGACCGGTAACGGTAACGCACCCTGATATTATCCGTTATTTTATGACGATTCCGGAGGCAGTATCTCTAGTGCTTCAGGCAGGCGCGTATGCCAAAGGTGGAGAGATCTTTATTCTGGATATGGGTGAGCCGGTCAAGATCGTAGATCTGGCAAGAAACCTGATCCTTTTGTCCGGTCATAAACCGGATGATGACATCAAGATCGAATTTACAGGCTTAAGACCGGGTGAAAAGCTGTATGAAGAGATGCTGATGGCAGAAGAGGGAATGCAGGATACTGAGAATAAGCTGATCCATATTGGAAAGCCGATCCAGATGGATGAAGAAAAATTTATGCAGCAGCTGAATGATTTAAGAGATTATGTGGTGCAGGAGCCAGATGATATCCGCAGAGTTGTACAGGAGATTGTACCGACTTATACACCAATGAAATAAGTAAATAAAAAGAGGATTCGTGGAATGTTAGGAAATGAAGCAAAAACAATTACACCATTTGAAAGTAAGGTCTGGTTATCGTCACCAACAATGCATGGAGATGAATTACGGTATTTGACACAGGCATATGAAACAAACTGGATGTCTACAGTAGGGGAAAATATCAATGAAGTTGAGAAACTTGCCGTTAAGAAAGTTGGCTGTAAATATGCGGTGGCATTATCGGCAGGGACCGCAGCACTTCATATGGCTGTAAAACTCGCGGGGGTAAAACCGGGAGATAAAGTTTTTTGCTCCGATATGACATTTGCTGCCACAGTAAATCCAATCACATACGAAGGCGGTGTACCGGTATTTATCGATACGGAGTATGATACCTGGAACATGGATCCGAAGGCATTGGAGAAGGCATTTGAACTATATCCGGATGTCAAACTGGTCGTGGCTGCGCATTTATATGGTACACCTGGAAAGATCGATGAACTGAAAGCAGTTGCAGATAAACACGGTGCAAAAATCATTGAGGATGCGGCAGAATCACTGGGAGCATCTTATAAGGGAAAACAGACGGGAACATTTGGTGATTTTAATGCGATCTCTTTTAATGGAAACAAGATCATAACAGGTTCCTCCGGTGGAATGTTCCTTACCGACTGTGAGGAAGATGCAAACAAGGTCAGAAAATGGTCTACGCAGGCGAGAGAAAACGCACCGTGGTATCAGCACGAAGAAGTAGGATATAATTACAGAATGAGCAACGTGATCGCGGGTGTTGTAAGAGGACAGTTCCCGTATTTAGAGGAACACATTGCACAGAAGAAAGCAATCTATGAAAGATACAGGGAAGGACTGAAAGGTCTGCCGGTATCCATGAATCCGTTTGATGCTGCAAACAGCGTGCCAAACTTCTGGCTGAGCTGCATGATCATTGAACCGGATGCAATGTGCAGACAGGTCCGGGGAGAGCAGGAAGTGCTTTTCATTCCAGAGCATGGAAAAAGCTGTCCGACAGAGATCCTTGACACAATCGCTTCGATCAACGCAGAGGGAAGACCGATCTGGAAGCCAATGCATATGCAGCCGATCTACCGCATGAATGGCTTTGTGACCAGGGAAGGAAATGGCAGGGCAAAGACAAACGCATATATCAGTGGCGGAGCAGTCGGGAAAGATGGAAGACCGCTTGATGTCGGAATGGATATATTTCACAGAGGACTGTGCCTGCCGAGCGATAATAAGATGACTGCGGAGCAGCAGGATGTGATTATCCGTGTGATCAGGGGATGTTTTGAGTAGTAGAAGAAAATATAGGAGACGGGTTTGGGAAGATTAAAAATTGACAAACTGGGAGCAGTTGAAAAATTTGAATTGGATATTAAGCATGTAAATGTGCTGATCGGTGAACAGGCAACGGGAAAAAGCACCATATGCAAGGCAATTTATTTTTTCAGATTAGTTAAAAACGAGATTATAGAGTATTTATTTCGCATCTCGACTGCAGGATATGCGTTAGATCAGGAGCATTTTCCAAAAGCACTCAATGCCACTGTAAAAGATATTTTTGTTCAGTTGTTTGGATATAGCTGGAATTTACCGGATGATTTGCATGCAGAATATTTTTTTACAGATGAGATTTCAATATCGGTAGGTATTGGTGCAGTAAAGGGCAAAAAATATTTACAGGTAATGTATAGTGATGCATTGAGGAAAAAAGTAAAAAAACTGGAAGAACAGTCGTTTGACTTTTATAAAAGACAGTCGGAAAGTTTAACATTTTCCTATATTACCTCTGAGAGGATACAGCTTCATAATGATATTCAGAGGCAGATGAACCATATTTTTGAAGATGATATGGAAACATATTATATTCCGGCGGGGAGAAGCATGCTGACATTGATGTCCCGCCAGAAGACAAAACTGGATTATACAGCGCTTGATCTGGTGAATCGTAATTTTATGCAGTTTATCGAGAATATACAGCCTAGATTTGACGGTGGAATTGCACAGGCACATAAATACTATGCAAGACAGGAACGAAAGTTCTCGATTGATACAATGGTAAAAGAATTACAGCAGGATCTTAAAGGAGATTACTATTACAATGACGGACAGGAATATCTTGTATTAGGCGATTCCTATCGTATTCCTATAAACTTTATCTCGTCTGGGCAGCAGGAAGTGTTATGGCTGCTGAATCAGATCTATATACTGTTGCTGCGAGAGGAAAAATCGTTTGTGGTAATTGAGGAGCCAGAGGCACATTTGTATCCCAAACTACAGAGAAAGGTCGTTGATTTTATCATACGGTTTGCAAATCTTACGGGAAGCACAGTTGTGATAACTACGCATAGTCCATATGTGCTGACATGTATGAACACTTTGTGTTATGCTGGAAAAATTGCAGAGAATGAAAACAAGAAAGAGAAAGTAGACAGGATTGTTGGAAAACATACATCTGTGAAACCCGGAGAAATATATGCAGGAAAGCTTATCTGTGAGCAAGGGCATACAAAGGTTGAAAATCTGATTATGGAAACGGAACAGGAATTGTATACAGAATTGATAGATGAGGTTTCAGATATCAATAATGAATTATATACAAGGTTATACGAGGTGGAGGAACAGGATTGAACGTACCAGATAAGTACAAGGGTTGTTTTTCATATATTGAAGCCGGAGATAATATTGAATTGCAGGATGATCAGACCAAAATAATTGTCAGGGACAGACAGGACTGTTATAGGATTATTGTGGATAAAGGCATTATAAATGATGTAAGTCATGGTATCAAAAAAGCAGATTTTGCTGTATCAGAGAGCCCGGATGGCAGTTTTTATCTGATAGAGTTGAAAGGGGCTGTGATTAATGCGGCGTTAGAGCAAGTATTGAAAACGGTTGAAAATGTTGAAAGCTCAGATGAGTTTAAATCATTATTAAAGGAGCGGAATAAAGTTATATCCTGCATTGTGAGTCCGAACCGGCAGCAGATACCAAAAGGTGGAAACAGTCACGAAAGAGATTTGGCAAAAAAATTATATGCGAAAAGCAAGGAAAAACCACAGGATATGTACGATTTAATTTATTATGTCAAGGTAGTTCAAAAACAGGAGCGACCTGTCATAAACAGAAAAACGAGACAGGTGGTGTGTTCGAATAGAAATCCACTGGTATTAAATGAGTTAGGGTAGAAATGGAGTTATTTTATCAATGAAAAATATTGTAATTATCGGAGCCGGCGGTTTTGGACGTGAAGTGCAGTGGCTGTTAGAACGCATGAATGAAAAAGAAAAACAATGGAATTTACTTGGATATATTGATGATGGAGTTGCTGTTGGAACGATCGTTGATGGTCTGCCAGTACTGGGAAATATTACATATTTAATCGAGACAAAAGAACCGTTAGCTGTTGTGTGTGCAGTGGGTTCGTCGAAAACCAGAAAAAAGATAATTGATAAAATTATTGATAATGAAAACCTGGAGTTCCCAAATGTGATTGACCCGTCCGTTCAGATGTCAGAACGTATTTGCATGGGAAAAGGTAATATTATCTGTGCAGGTAATATAATGACAGTTGATATTGAGATAGGAGACTTTAATATTATTAATCTTGATTGTACTGTGGGGCATGATGCTGTGTTGCATTCTTATGTTACCGTATATCCCAGCGTGAATATTTCAGGATGTGTAGAGGCTGGTGACGAAACAGAATTAGGAACAGGCAGTCATATTATTCAGGGAATACATATTGGGGAAAAAACAATTATTGGTGCTGGTTCGGTTGTAATCAGAGATATGCCATCTGACTGTACGGCAGTAGGAAATCCGGCAAAACCAATTAAGTTTCATGATGCACAATAGCAGAAATTGGAGTGTCGCAGAAGAGGTAAAATATGTATCAAAAATATATAAAGCGTGGACTGGATTTTATATTGTCACTGATTGCAAGTATTATCTTAAGTCCGGTGATATTAATTGTAGCTGTTTTAGTCAGGGTGAAACTTGGAAGTCCGGTATTATTTAAACAGCAGCGTCCGGGTAAGAATGAAAAGATATTTAATATGTATAAGTTTCGTACCATGACGGATGAAAGAGATGAGAACGGGGAACTTTTACCTGATGAGGTGCGTCTCACAAAATTTGGAAAGACACTTCGAAGCACAAGTCTGGATGAACTGCCGGAGCTTTTTAACATTGTTAAGGGCGATATGAGTATTGTTGGACCAAGACCGCTGTTAGTCCGCTATCTTCCTCTGTATAATGAGCGGCAAAAACACCGTCATGATGTCAGACCTGGATTTACAGGACTTGCACAGGTAAACGGACGAAACAGCATCAGCTGGGAAGAAAAATTTGAGTGGGATATAAAATATGTGGAACATGTCACTTTTTTGCAGGATTGCAGGATCATATTAAAGACAGTTGGAGTTGTACTGAAACGTGATGGTATAAACAGTGCATCGGCAGCGACGATGGAAGAGTTTAAGGGAAGCAGAGAGTAATGAAAGCAATTTTAATCAGTTGTTTTGATTGGTATGAAAAGAGATTAAAGCCAATTCGGGAAATATTAGAGCAAAAAAATTTTGATGTAAAGATTCTGACATCAGATTTTGATCATAGTGCAAAAAAATATAGCACCAAATATTCAGAGGAGTGTCAATATGTTCATGTAAGTGAATATAAGAAAAATATATCCATTGAAAGAATGTATTCACATTTTTCATTTGCGCGGTCAATTTATGCTATTTTAGAAAAAGAAAATCCGGATTTGGTTTATGCTTTGCTGCCACCTAATTCGGTAGCTAAATATTGCATCAGATATAAGGAAAAACATAAGGATAAGAAAGTGATATTTGATGTGATTGATATGTGGCCGGAATCAATGCCGTTAAGTGCTATAAAAAAAACATTTCCGTATCTTATGTGGAAAAATCTGCGGGATAAGAATATCTCTAAGGCAGATTATGCGTTTTTGGAGTGTGATCTGTATCGGGATGAATTGAAAGAATATCTGCCATCAAATTTTAGTACGTTACATTTGTTCAAGGAACAGACGGAGAATGAAAAACAACTTATCCGTTCTATTGTGAAAAATGAAAATGATTCTGATCAGACAGAAAAAACCATGATATTAGGATATGTTGGAAGTATTAATAACATCATAGACATTGCATCAATAAGACAAATTGCAGGTCTTTTATCAAAAGAATATCAGGTTGAAGTACGGGTAATCGGGGAAGGCGAAAACAGAAAGACATTATTAGAAGAATTAGAAAAAGAGAACGTAAAAATCAAATATTATGGCGAATTATATGAAGAAAACAAAAAAATAAAAATTTTGACACCTTGTGATTTTGCTTTAAATATAATGAAAGATTCTGTAAAAGTAGGATTGACGATAAAAAGCATTGACTATTTTAGTTATGGGATTCCTATAATAAATAATATCCATGGAGATACCTGGAAAATAGTTGAGGAAAAAAATATAGGAGTTAATTTTAAGCAGCAGTCCTTTCTCAATGATATAAAGGAATATCGGGAAAAAGGAAATATGCATGCGACTGTGTTAGAAGTATACGATGATCTGTTTTCGAAAAAAGCGTTTGTAAGACAAGTTGAGAAAGGAATAAATGAGAAGTATGTTTAGTGTTGTTATTCCGGCATATAATTGCGAAAAGACCATTGAGAGAGTGTTAGATTCTGTCATGGCTCAGACACGTTTTGATTTAATAAATGAAATAATTGTGATCAATGATGGCTCAACGGATAATACGGATGCTGTTATAAAAGATTATATAAAAAGACTGTCTCTTATACACATCTGACGCTGCCGACGATAAGGC
>ENA-UAMM01000094-UAMM01000094.1-human-gut-metagenome-genome-assembly--contig:-NODE-94-length-26786-cov-7.207699_pt1 | contig 26786 bp, 20 predicted proteins | sample MGYA00243284_ERZ654499 | MGnify/ENA primary metagenome ERZ654499 (study PRJEB26926, sample SAMN06164397) | human gut metagenome | biome: ENVO:00009003; feature: ENVO:2100002; material: ENVO:00002003... | reverse complement strand
TTTTAAAAGTAATTATTAACTTGCATATTGCAATGCTACTTTTACTGTGTTATACTTTAGCCATACCGAAAAAGGAGGCGTATCAGAATGAAAGATAAAGAATTACGCAAGTTAATCGGTAGCAGGGCAAAACAACGCAGACTGGAATTAGGTGTCAACCAGCCTTATATAGCAGAAAAGATGGGAGTTACCGCTTCCACCATACAGCGGTATGAGGCAGGAACGATTGACAACACCAAGAAGCTTGTTCTGGATGGTCTGTCGGAAGCACTTCATGTATCAGTGGAGTGGCTGAAGGGCGAGACGGAAGAAATGACAAGTGATGTTACGGATAAAAGGGAATTACAGATTCGTGATACCATGACTTCCATTCTCTCCAAACTGCCTTATGATATGAAGGCAGACGAAGCGGATTTTTCCAAAGATTTACTGCTGCTGATGTTGAAGGAATACGAATTATTCGTTGATTCCTTTCAATATGCCTGTAAGAATTTTAAAGGGAATACGGAAGATGCCACAATTGCAAAAGTAATGGGGTTTGAATCCAATCAGGAATATAATGAGATTATGTTCCTTAGGGAAATCACCCATACGGTAAACGCACTGAACGACATGGGCGACATTGTAAGGCTCTATTCCAAGAATCCCGAAACGGCAGCCGTAAGGATTGCAAATCTTCTTTCAGAGAAAGACTCCGAACCGGTATAGATTAGACAACCGGAGTTATGATATACTTACACGCAGAAAGCATTTCATCAGTTCCGATTGTCGATATCGAAAGGAGTAACGATTATGGCAAAAGGTTCTGTAAGAAAGAAAGGCAAGAAATGGTACTACCGCTTCTATGTGGAAGATGCAAGCGGTAATCTGGTGCAGAAGGAATTTGCAGGTACGGAAAACAAAAGCGAGACGGAAAAGCTGTTGAGGCAGGCAATGGAGGATTATGAAGCCAAGCGGTTTGTTGCAAAGGCTGAAAACATCACACTCGGAGAGTTGCTTGACCTGTGGGCTGAGGAAGAATTAAAGACAGGCACATTGAGTAATGGAACGGTTGGCAATTATCTTCAGACAATTGGGAGAATCAAACAACACCCTATCAGCAAAAGGAAACTGAAAACGGTGACTTCGGTACACCTGCAGGAGTTTATGGATTTGCTCTCATTTGGAGGCACTGTGGGAGATTTTATATCAAAAGGATATTCCATTGATTATGTAAGGTCATTTTCAGCAGTATTGCAACAGTCATTCCGGTTTGCGGTATTTCCGAAACAGTTTATTACCTTCAATCCAATGCAGTATGTGGTGATGAGGCATAAAAAGGAAGAAACAGATTTGTTTGCGGATGAAACAGCCACAGACAGAGACAAGGTTAAACCGCTTTCCTTTGAAATGTACCGGAAACTGATTGAACAGCTTGGAAAACGAAGTGGGGATGCGATTCTTCCGGTTCAGATAGCATACTTTACAGGTCTCAGACTTGGAGAGGTAGCAGGTCTGACATGGCAGGATATCAACCTTGAAGAACAGTATCTCACTGTACGCAGGAGCATCCGCTACAATGGTGCTACCCATAAGCACGAAATCGGTCCGACAAAGTGGAAAAAGATCAGGGTTGTTGACTTTGGCGATACCCTCGCAGATATTTTGAGGAATGCAAAAAAGGAACAGCACAAAAACCGTTTTCAGTATGGGGAACTCTACCAGCGGAATTTTTACAGAGAAGTAATGGAAAAGAATCGGGTGCATTACGAGTATTATCATTTGGGAATGACAGAGAATGTGCCGGAAGATTACACCGAAATCTTCTTTGTATGCTTAAGGGAGGATGGTTGTCTGGAACTTCCGGCAACCATAGAAACAGCCTGCCGGACAGCAGGAAGAAAAGTACCGGAGCTTGAAGGTTTCCATTTCCACACACTGAGGCATACCTACACGACAAACCTCTTATCCAACGGGGCTCAGCCTAAGGATGTGCAGGAACTGTTAGGACACTCAGACGTGAGTACCACCATGAATGTCTATGCCCATGCTACAAGGGAAGCAAAGCGGACTTCCGCAAGACTTCTTGATAAAGTGGCAGGCAACGATTAAACAACTGAATAATGAATTTTCCCTTGTAATTATCCCATAAGGGCAAAAACAAGGGAAAAGGATACATATATAGAATTTTCAATGGCGGGAAGCCTTGAAAATAGGGGAAAGTTAAGAGAGTTAATAGATAAATTCCAGTTTGTCAATTACAAGTGACATTGAAAGAGTCAGCCCATTCAAGGTGCTGGCTCTTTCAAAAATTCCATTCTAATAAATTGCATGATAACTTAGAGTAAAAATGAATACCCATTAGCCGGAAATGAATAAAAGTGTGGTGTTTCGTATAATTATGAGTTAGTATGCATCAGACACACTTTTGTAAAAAGGGAGATATTTTTTTGCATTTCACTGATAAGAGTGTTACAATACGAATGTTATTAAATTTTCGAGGAGGTTTACTTATGGACAAGAAAACAACAGGAATCGTTTCCTACATCACGCTTATCGGCTGGCTGATTGCATTCTGCGCCGGTGACAAAGAGGGTGCAAAATTTCATTTAAACCAGTCACTGGTGTTATACCTTGCATCACTGATCAACAGCATTATTATTTCGCGCATTCCGATCTGTGGATGGGCTGTCAGCGGCATTCTCTCCATTGTATTCTTTATTTTCTGGATCATGGGATTAGTATATGCCTGCAAAGATGAAGAAAAAGAGCTTCCACTTTTAGGAAGTATTAAGATTTTAAACTAAGATATTAAAAAAACATTATTATGTAAAAACCCGGCTTTAAGGTTCATGACCCCAAAGCCGGGTTTCTTTTTCTGTGCACAGACCTGCCTGCTAAAACAGGCAGTCTGCTATCTTATACGATTTTCTTATCCCTCTACGGTAATTTTGTCTAAGTGCCAGATATCATCTACATATTCCTGGATCGTACGGTCAGATGAGAATTTACCGGCATGTGCGATATTTAAGATTGCACTCTTTGCCCAGCCTTCCTCATCTTTGTATGCTTCCATGACGCGTTTCTGTGCATCTGCATAGGAACGGAAATCTTTTAAGATGAAATAGGTATCTGCAAACTGTGTACACTGTGTATTGAGCAGTGAGTTGTAAAGGTCACGGAACAGCTCAGGATCGTTCGGTGAATAGAATCCGTTGATCAGCTGCATCAATACCTTGCGGATATCCTGATCCGTATTAAAGATCTGCATTGGATCATAATCACGGTTTCTCTCATGCGCAATGACTTCATCGGAACTCATACCGAAAATAAATGCATTTTCTTTACCGACTTCCTCGACGATCTCAACATTGGCACCATCCATCGTTCCGAGTGTCAGTGCACCGTTTAACATGAATTTCATGTTACCGGTTCCGGATGCCTCTTTACTAGCTGTGGAGATCTGCTCGCTGACATCTGCTGCCGCAAAGATCCACTCTGCGATCGATACGCGGTAATCTTCAATAAATACGACTTTGATCTTGCCGTTAATGCTTCTGTCATTGTTGATAACGTCCGCCACATTGTTGATCAGTTTGATCGTAAGTTTTGCGTTCTTGTAGCCTGCTGCTGCCTTTGCACCGAAAATAAAGGTTCTCGGATAGAAATCCATATCCGGGTGCTCTTTTAATTCATTATACAGATACATGACATGTAAAATATTCAGCAACTGACGTTTGTATTCATGCAGACGTTTTACCTGCACATCAAAGATGGAACGCGGATCTACTTCGATGCCGTTGTGCTCTTTGATATATTTTGCAAGGCGCAGTTTGTTCTGGTATTTGATGTTCATGAACTCCTGCTGTGCTTTTTTATCGGTTGCATAGATCGCCATCTTCTCAATATGGGCAAGATTCGTGATCCAGTCATCCCCGATATGTTCACTTACCCAGTCAGCAAGAAGCGGATCGCCATGCATTAAGAAACGGCGCTGTGTGATTCCGTTTGTCTTGTTGTTGAATTTCTGTGGGAACAGCTCGTAGAAATCATGAAGCTGCTCGTTCTTTAAGATCTCTGTGTGGAGTTTTGCCACACCATTTACGGAATATCCTGCTGCGATTGCAAGATGTGCCATCTTCACCTGACCATCGTAAACGATTGCCATGCGGGCAACCTTACCGTTATCGCCCGGGAATTCCGCCTGGATCTGTAAGATAAATCTGCGGTTGATCTCCTCAACGATCTGGTAGATACGCGGAAGCAGTCTTGAGAAGATCTCGATCGGCCATTTTTCAAGTGCTTCAGCCATGATCGTGTGGTTGGTATATGCACAGGTCTTTGTTGTGATCTCCCATGCCTCATCCCAGCTTAATCCCTCTTCGTCGAGTAAAATACGCATCAGCTCTGCCACTGCTACGGTCGGATGTGTATCGTTTAACTGGAATGTCACTTTCTCCGGCAGCTTGTGGATATCATCATGATGTTTTTTGTAACGTGCTAATGCACGCTGTACACTTGCAGATACAAAGAAATACTGCTGTTTTAAACGAAGTTCTTTTCCTGCGATATGGTTATCATTCGGATAAAGTACCTCAACTAAGTTGCGGGCAAGGTTTTCCTGCTCTACTGCCTTGTGGTAATCTCCCTTGTCAAAAGAATCTAACTCAAAGCACTCCATCGGCTCTGCATCCCAGATCATTAAGGTATCTACCACATGATTGCCGTAACCTACGATCGGCATATCATAAGGTACTGCTAAAACAGACTGGTAATTTTCCTGTACGAAACGTGTCTTGCCTTCCTCCGTCACTTCCGCACGGACATAACCGCCGAATTTCACCTCATAGGAATATTCCGGACGGCGAAGTTCAAACGGATATCCGTTCTTTAACCAGTTATCCGGCACTTCCACCTGAAAACCGTCTTTGATCTTCTGTTTGAACATACCATAACGGTAGCGGATACCGCAGCCGTAAGCTGCGTATCCCAAGGTTGCCAGAGATTCCATAAAGCAGGCTGCAAGACGTCCGAGTCCACCATTTCCAAGTGCCGGATCCGGCTCCTGATCCTCGATCTCATCAAGGTTTAAACCGATCTCCCCGAGTGCCTCTTTTACCTCTTTGTACATTTTTAAATTGATCATGTTGTTGCCAAGTGCACGGCCCATCAAAAATTCCATGGACATATAATAGACCATCTTTGGATCCTGTTTGTCAAACGCTTTCTGTGTTGCAAGCCAGTCATCAATGATCACATCTTTTACCGTGTAGGAAACCGCCTGAAAAATTTCCTGCTGTGAAGCTTCCTCTAATGTTTTGCGGTAAAGATTTTTTACATTTTCCTTTACGTCCTCAATAAATTTTTCCTTGTTGAAAACATTTTCCTTCATCTAGTTTTCTCCTTTTTTGACTCCAAGCAATACTTTTTCCCCATTGATGTTCCATTCCTTGCAGTAAATTCCGTTTTCTCCGGAGTCAAAAGAATCAGCTTCTGCTACAACTTCAGTACCTAAAACATCACCCATGATGTCATTTCCGTACTTATTAAAGATGTCGGCTACTTTTTCATCTGCATGATAGTAAATGGAAATTTTATCCATAACCTCAAATCCGGCTTCCTTACGCATGGTCTGGATCTTGCTGATCAGCTCACGGACAAATCCTTCCTCTACCAGTTCCGGTGTCAGGTTGGTATCAAGCACAACGGTTACAGTATTATCACCTTCCGTTACATAACCTTCCATCTGTGTCATTGTGATCAGAAGGTCTTCTTCGGATAATTTTACATCATCACTGACTGTTGGCAATGCAAGCACACCGTCTGCTTTTAATTCAGCCATTGCTTTGTTTCCGTCTAACTCTGCAAGTGCTTTCTGGATCTGTCCTAAGAACTTGCCATATTTCGGTCCGACAGTACGAAGCTGTGGTTTGAAAGTATAGCTTGTATATGCACTGACATCCTCTGTGAAGTTTACTTTCTTCACATTTAACTCATCCTCGATGATCTCCACAAAATATTCTGGCAGTACATTCGGTGCTTTGACATACATATTTCCGATTGGCTGACGATTCTTGATATTTGCAGAGTTACGGCACGCACGACCCATAACAACGATCTTTAAGACCTCATCCATATTTTTCTCTAATTCTTTGTCGATCCATGCCTCATTGACAGCCGGGAAGTCGCACAGATGGATGCTCTCCGGTGCCTCTGTGTTGATGGAACGTACCAGGTTCTGATAGATCTCCTCTGTCATGAACGGGATCATCGGTGCAGCAGCCTTGCAGATCTCAACTAATGCAGTATAAAGTGTCATATATGCGTTGATCTTATCCTGCTCCATGCCTTTTGCCCAGAAACGGTCACGGCTTCTTCTGACATACCAGTTACTCATGTCATCCACGAACTCATCAAGTACCTTTGCAGCTTCCGGAATGCGGTAATTTGCAAGGTTTTCATCCGTTCCCTTGATTGCGGAATTCAATTTTGACAGCAGCCACTTATCCATAACGGATAATTTTTCATAATCTAAGGTATATTTTGTTGCATCAAACTGGTCGATGTTTGCATACAGCACGAAGAATGCATAAGTATTCCACAGGGTACCCATGAATTTACGCTGTCCTTCCTGTACCAGCTTGCCACTGAAACGCTTCGGGATCCATGGTGCACTGCTTGTATAGAAATACCAGCGGATCGCATCTGCGCCGTAAGTCTCTAATGCATCAAACGGATCAACCGCATTTCCTTTGGACTTACTCATCTTCTGTCCGTTCTCATCCTGTACATGTCCAAGAACGATGACGTTCTCATACGGAGCTTTATTAAATAACAGGGTGGACTCTGCCATCAGAGAATAGAACCATCCTCTTGTCTGGTCAACTGCCTCGGAGATAAACTTCGCCGGGAACTGTTTCTCAAAGACGTCTTTATTCTCAAACGGATAATGGTGCTGTGCGAATGGCATTGCTCCGGAATCGAACCAGCAGTCGATAACCTCCGGTACACGGTGCATTTCTTTGCCACAGTCCGGGCATTTAAAGGTAACTGCATCAATATACGGACGATGAAGTTCTACCTTTGCATCCTCCGGATTTCCGCTTCTCTCTGCAAGTTCTGCACGGCTTCCGATGCACTCCTGATGTCCACATTCACACTCCCATACCGGAAGTGGTGTTCCCCAGTAACGGTTACGGGAAATACCCCAGTCCTGGATATTCTCAAGCCAGTCACCGAAACGTCCTTTTCCGATAGAATCCGGGATCCAGTTTACAGTATTGTTGTTGCGAATCAGGTCATCTTTGACTGCAGTCATCTTGATGAACCAGGATTCTCTTGCGTAGTAGATGAGCGGTGTGTCACATCTCCAGCAGTGCGGATATTCATGCTCGAACTTCGGAGCATCGAATAACAGTCCCTTTTCATCGAGATCTTTTAATACCATAGGATCTGCTTTCTTTACAAAAACACCGGCATATGGTGTCTCTTTGGTCAGCTCACCTTTTCCGTCTACAAGCTGTACGAATGGAAGGTCATATTTTCTTCCGACAGCGGCATCATCTTCACCGAATGCAGGTGCGATATGAACGATACCGGTACCGTCTGTCATGGTTACATAGGTGTCACATACAATGTAATGCGCTTTTTTGTGCTGTTTTTCAATGATCTCTTTTGCACAGTCAAATAACGGCTCATACTCTTTGTACTCTAAATCGCTTCCTTTATAAGTCTCTAATACTTCGTATGCCTTTGTTCCCTCTGGTGCATCCTTGTCAAGCAGTTTGCCAAGTACCGTGTCAAGCAGTGCCTCTGCCATATAATAGGTATATCCGTCAACCGCTTTTACTTTGCAGTAAGTCTCTTCCGGGTTCACACAGAGTGCGACGTTAGACGGCAGTGTCCAAGGAGTTGTAGTCCATGCAAGGAAATATGCATCCTCTCCGATTACTTTAAAACGTGCAACTGCAGAGCGCTCTTTGACCGTCTTATAACCCTGTGCAACCTCCTGGGAAGATAACGGGGTACCGCAGCGCGGACAGTAAGGAACGATTTTAAATCCTTTGTATAAAAGGTTTTTGTTCCAGATTTCTTTTAATGCCCACCATTCGGACTCAATAAAATTGTCATCGTAAGTAACATATGGATTGTCCATATCAGCCCAGAAACCAACGGTCTTTGAGAAATCTTCCCACATTCCTTTGTATTTCCATACGGATTCCTTACATTTTTTGATGAAAGGCTCCATACCGTATTCTTCGATCTGCTCTTTTCCGTTTAAGCCAAGAAGTTTCTCAACCTCAAGTTCTACCGGGAGTCCATGTGTATCCCAGCCGGCTTTACGCGGAACGAATTTTCCTTTCATGGTCTGGTATCTCGGAATCATATCTTTGATCGTACGGGTCTCCACATGTCCGATGTGCGGCTTGCCGTTTGCAGTTGGCGGGCCGTCATAAAAGGTGTAGGTCTCTCCTTCCTTGCGGTGTTCCATGCTCTTCTTAAAGATGTCATTGTCATTCCAGAACTTCTCGATCTGTTTTTCTCTGTCTACGAAATTCAGATTCGCATCAACTTTCTTATACATTGTTAACCTCCATTGATTTAATAAAGAGTCGCTTGCGACTCTTTCGCGCCCGAGCGGTGCTGTTTACAGCAAACTTCTTCTCCGCGAAGTGCGCATCCCGCCCGGAGGGCTTTTTAATTCATAGGACGTAATTTCCTATGAATTAAAAAAGCCCTCGTCCTGTATATAGGACGAGGGCTTAAATACTTCGTGATACCACCTGATATACAAATGTACACGGAACTAATAAACTCCGGATACACGTTCCCTGTAACGCAGGAAATGCGTCAGCGCTTACTCTGTCACGGAAAATCCCAGTCGTGATCTGCCTTGACCATTTCAGACTGCGGCTTGGAAGTGATTTTCATTCAGCAGATACTCGCACCGGTTTCCACCTGCTCCGACTCTCTGTTGCTTTTCCTGATGAACTACTGTCTTCGTCATTGCCTTTTGCCAAAAATCTAGTCTTTAGTATAGACTCGGAAAGTGAGAATGTCAAGAGGGCTTCATGCTTTTCACAGAGCACGTTTTTTCACATCTGCGATCACGTTTAAAAACCGCTCCTTCATCTGTGCCTCTAACAGTTTTACATCCATGTCGCTGCCCGTACACGGCACAAATCCTCCAGCCATCGATGCGTGGCCGCCGCCATTGCCAATTCCTTTCAGTGCCTCCGCCACAATCTTTCCTGCATCGAGCATACTCTTTTCACTGCGCACGGAAAGTTTGATTCCGTCTGACTTTCTCGAATACACGACGGAAAATGACACTTCTTTTAAAGCAAGCATGAAATCGGATATATTTGCAATGACCGGACAATCCTTACCAGTATTGCAGAAACTGATGTCATCATATACTTCAATACTTGAAATCGCACTCGAATATGCCATCAGATCATCAAAACACAGATTACTGTTTTCTAACATATGGATGACCTCATAATCACATTCATCAAACATCCGGTAGAGCATCTCAATATCGAGTTTTGACACTCCACGGCTCAGATTATTGGTATCGATCCGTACACCGTATGTCAGAGTCGTGGCGATTCTTCTATCCATCGGGATATTATTTTCAAAGAAATACTGTGCAACGATCGTCGCACATGCTCCCACTTCCGGCCGGATGTCTTTAAACCGGTATGGAAACTTTTCATTTTCCGGATGATGATCGATGCAGATGATCTCGTCCCCCGTAATGTCAACGATGTTTGAATTACCCTTTTGTGCATCCACAAGGATCACTTCATCCTCATCTGTCAAAATGGTACTAAGATCCTCCACATTCAAAAGTTCGATCTCCATCAGTTCACGCAGCTTGTCGGTACTGTAACGGTCTATTTTTCCTTTATAACAGATCGTGGAAGAAATTCCATTGTGCTTTAACAGCTCCTGGATCCCAAGCGCACTCGCAATGGCATCCGGGTCAGGGAAATTATGCGTCTGGATATACACATGCTTCCGGTTGATCTGTTTTAGTAGTTCTTGTAATTTTGTCATATTAATCCTCTAAAATATGTTTCTGCCACCCGTTTTGTCACAAGTTCTGAAAATGCCTGTATCTTATACTGTGCTTCCGGTACGATTCCAAAACCGTATGCAGCATGGATAAATCCAATGCCCGCTTTTCTGCTGGCATCATAATCTCCCTGGATATCGCCCACATAGACTGCTTCTTCTAAATGGTTCCGGTCTGCAAGCAGTCTGATATTGTCCCCTTTCTGTAAAAGATTATTTCCGTAACATTCGATATCGGAAAAATAATCCCAGAAATGATAATGATCCAAAAATGCCTCAATGTAACCTTTCTGGCAGTTGCTTACAATGTAAAGTTCATATGTCTTTTTTAATTCTTTGAATGTATCCTCAAGATCCGGATAAAGCACTCCGCCATGTTCTCTTAAATAATCGTTCTCGATCCTGCAGCACTCCGCTAAAAGTGTCTCCTGCTCTTTCTCAGAAATTTCCGGGAATAACAGTTTTGCGATCACATCCATGGTCTTTCCCATAACACCCTTGATATCGGCTTCTGTGAGTGCCTTATTTAACCTTCCATCCTGACGGATCGCTTCATTCCAGGATTCTGCCACATTGGCGGCTGAATCCCAAAGTGTGCCATCCATATCAAAAATAATTCCCTGTTTTTTCATATAAGTCCCCATTCCTGCGTGTAAAAAATCTCATTTTTCACACGATTCTGCTTCATTTATTTTAAATCGTAAACGCTGGCATATTTTTTTTCAAAATAACGCACCAATGGCTCTGCTGATACTTCTTTTCCACACACATTTGCAATCACTTCTTTTGGTGTGCGTGTGCTGCCATACCAGTGGATCTTTTCATTCAGCCATTTTGTGATTTCTTTGATTCTGCCCTCTTTTAAGATCTCATCTACCGGCCCTGACTCTTTTTCAAGTTCCTCTAAATACATGCCGTCATAGATGCTTCCTAACAGATAGCTTGGAAAATAGCCGAAGGAACCATCTGACCAGTGCATATCCTGTAAGATTCCCTCCGCATCATTTGCCGGAGTGATATCTAAATATTCCTTCATTTTCTGATTCCAGAGTTCCGGAAGTTTCGCAACCGGTACATTGTCACGAAAGATTGCCTTCTCCATTTCATAACGCAATATAATATGGAAGCAATAGGTCACCTCATCTGCCTCGGTACGGATCAGGCTGTTTCTGACATGATTGATCTCACGGTAAAACTCATCCAGCGAAATGTCCTTCATCTGCGGCATCAGCTCCTGCACTTTCTCATAGACAGGAATCCAGAAATTCTTATTGCGCCCTAAAATATTCTCATAAAAACGGGATTGGCTCTCATGCACACCCATATAACGGCAGCTTCCTGCAGCCGTGTTGTCATATTCCGGATTGACATTCTGTTCAAAAATCGCATGACCACCCTCATGGATAGCCGAAAACATGGCAGAAATCGGATCATGTTCATAATAATGATTTGTCACCCGGACATCCTTGGAAGAAAAATTCAGTGTAAAAGGATGCTCTGTCTCTCCTACTGCACCGGCATCTTTGGAAAATCCGATGTAGGAAAGCAAAAGATCCTGCACTTTTCTCTGATCATCCGGATCAAAATAAACATGGAATTTTGTATCATCCGGCTGTTTTGCGGCAAGTATTTTTTTCACAAGCGGAATCAGCGCTTCCTTTAGTTCACCAAACAGACGGTCAATCGTTGCAGAATCCATTCCCTCTTCATATTTATCTAACAATACATCATAAACTTCTTTGCCCGGATCCGTGTAACCTGCCATTTCTTTGGTAAGTGCAATCATTTTCTCCAGATGCGGTGCAAAAATGGAAAAGTCAGATGCATTTTTTGCATCTTCCCATGCATTTCCGGATTCTGCCTGCTCACGAACCATCACTTCATAACGGTCTTTGGGAATCCGTCTGTCTTTTTCCATATCGCGCTGCATGCGTGTCACGATAAATTTCATGGTATCTGACAGCTGTGCAAATTCTTCCGGTGTCTTTAAGGTCTCTAACATGCCGTAAAGTTCATCCGAAGTCGACATCGCAAAGCTCTCGGTTGAAAAATAAGTCAGTGCATCGATATGTCCTGCCTGCCCCAGTTTGGGTGCACAGGTTCTCATGTCCCAGTAAAGAAGCGTATTGATATGTTCATATTTTTTCATTTTATCGAGATACTGCTCGAATTGTTCTAATGTTTTACTCATAGTCGTCCTCCATTTTCAGAACGACGCCGGTCTGGCGTGTTACATTCCGTTCTTTCTGTTCCATATTAACACAGGACACCTGACCTGTCACTTATTTTTAGTATAACCAAAAACACCACGAACATGCGATTTTGCATGTCCATGGTGTTTTTCATAACAATCAGTCTGCCCGTAGTGCGTGCAATCTGTTTTTTCATCGGAACCCCTGACGCAACTACTTATTTTACCTCTACTGTCCAGCCATATTTATCCGGCAGTCTGCCCCACTGGATTCCGGTTAAGGTATCATATAATTTCTGTGTCAGTTCACCGATCTTGAAATCGTTGATCGTTACAACATCATCTTTGTAGCGGAGTTCTCCGACAGGGGAGATAACTGCTGCAGTACCTGTTCCGAATACTTCCTCAAGTGTGCCATCATGTCCGGCTTTCATCAGATCATCTACGGAAAGCCTGGTCTCATTTACTTTATACCCCCAGTCTCTTAACAGATGGATCATGGAATCTCTTGTGACACCCGGAAGAACAGTTCCCTCGATCGGTGCTGTGTAAATCTCGCCTGCGATCTTGAACATGATGTTCATGGTTCCAACTTCCTCTACATATTTACGATGTTCACCATCTAACCAGAGTACCTGGGAATATCCCATCTTCTCTGCTTTAACCTGTCCTAAAATAGAACCTGCGTAGTTACCACCGCATTTTGTAAATCCGGTACCACCTTTTACGGCACGAACCAGTTCATCCTCAACTAAGATCTTAACCGGGTTGATTCCCTCTGCGTAGTAAGCGCCAACCGGGCAGCAGATAATCATAAACTTATAAGCAGATGCCATATGTACGCCGAGTGCAGCTTCTGTTGCAAACATAAACGGACGGATGTAAAGAGATGTCTCCGGCTCTGATGGAACCCAGTCCTCTTCTACCTTTACCAGTGCTTTTACCGCCTCAACAAACATATCAACCGGGAGCTCCGGCATGCAGAGTCTTGCGTTAGAGTTGATCATTCTCTTTGCGTTCATCTCCGGACGGAATAACTGGATCTTACCCTCTGCAGTACGGTATGCTTTCATACCCTCGAATGTTTCCTGTGCATAATGTAACGTTACACATGCCGGATCCATGGTGATCGGTCCTTCCGGAACGATTCTTGCATCTTTCCAGCCCTCTTCCTTTGTCCAATCCATAACAAACATATAGTCTGTCATATATTTTCCAAATCCAAGATGTTTCTGATCTGGTTTTTCCTTTAAATGTTCTCTTTTTTCAAATCTGATATCCATAACATATGCCTCCGACTCTCTATCGTTTTTTTTCTGACCACCATTATGATACTTTCTTTTTTGAGTGTCAAGATTATTCCAAAGGCTTATATTCGTCATTACTCAAATTCATATTAACGTTTATTTTTTATAATCATGCGTTATGATATGATTTTAAAATGTTTTGGAATTTTTGCCCTGAAAGTTTTTTAGTTCTGCTCTGCAATTACCTTTTTTAAAGGAATCCAGATAACAAATGCAAGCACGCTTCCGATTACTGCTGTGATAAGCTGTGTCACGGAAAATGTTGTCTGGAACACTGCCATCTTTGGAACCATTGCCTCCGGAAGCAGGGACGGAATCAGAACCAGTGCAATCACGACTCCCATAAATAATGCCTTTACAATGCTGCCGGCTGCCATACCTGCGATCAGACCTGCATTGCCTTTGATTTTCTTTGCAATCAGACTAACTGCAACTACAAGAATGATATTTCCGATCATAACGCATGGGATGATTGCCGGGATCGCTGACATGATCGGGCTTCCTGTAATCAGGAATGATGTGACCGGTGTGATCACAGATAAAATAATTCCGCATGCCATTCCTGCACCCAGTGCCGCAATGATCAGACATGCATTGATGATCGGTCCTGTGATGTACACACTTGTGTTTTTAAAGAACTGGCTCACGATACAGATTGCCAGTAACACTGCTGTTGTTGTGATTTGTTTCGTTGTGATTTTCATAAATCCTCCTTGTTTTGCGGAGCAAAATGCGACTGCCTTTGCAGGAGCAGAGGATTTTCCTCCTTTGTTTTGCGGAGCAAAATGCCTGCTATGCCGCCTTTGCATAGCATGTGCCCTTGCAGGAGCAATGCCCAACACATTGGGCAGGATTTTCCTCCTTTGTTTTGTACAATTTTCGCAACCATCATAGTACAACACTTATGAAAAGTCAATTTTCCGTACACGGCTCACTCTGCCCCCGCAAACAACCGCAATTTTCTCTTGTCATTTAAACCAGGGAATTTTATAATAAAACCAACATATAAATATTTCGTATAAATATAAGGAGATTACGTTATGCATACATTTCAACCTATGACAGCAGATATGATGGAATTTGATCCATTTACAAAGATTGGAAAAGAATGGGCGCTGCTCACCGCAGGTTCCAAAGACAAAGCAAACACCATGACCATAAGCTGGGGCGGTGTCGGCATCTTATGGGGCAAAAACGTTGCCTTTGTATTTGTCCGTGACTCAAGATACACCAAAGAACTGATCGACAAAAATGAATTCTTTTCTCTCAGCTTTTTATCTGAAAAATACCGTGATGCATTAAATTACTGTGGAAGTCACTCCGGCCGCGACGAAAACGATAAGATCTCAGCCGCCGGTTTAACCCTTACCTCCCGCCACAGCATTCCGTTCATCGATGAGGGAAATATGATCCTGCTGTGTGAGAAAATGTCCGCAACGCGACTGACTGAGGATTCCTTCCTGATGCCAGAGATTGCGCAAAAATGGTATGCAGATCATGATATGCACACGATGTATATTGCGGAGATCATTGATATTCTGGCAAGATAAGAAAAACAGGCAGGTGGGAGTTCATATACGAAAACTCCTGCCTGCCCGTTTTATGTTTTTCAGATATATAATCTCTTAATCATTTTTTGTTCCATACATTCTAAAATACTCATCCGCCTGCTGCATAGATATGTTTAATTTATCCTGCAATCTTTTTATAATACCCTTTTTCGGTATGTTCATTTCGAGACACATTTCTATCATTCCCTCTGCTTTGCCACGAACTTCTCCACGCGCTTCGCTCTCCGCAATTAATTCTTCAATCGCCTGACACATCTCTATCCCCTCCTTTTCCTCTGATATCTTAATTGGTGTCTTCGTGATGGTTTTTATAACTCTGGCTGCATTCATTTCTATACTTTTATGGGTATCTGTCCTCAAAAAATCCAGCAGTTTTTCTTTATTATTAGAGTACTTGATATATCCCATAACCTCTCTCATACTTGTTGAAAATTTGTTCAGTTCTTCTTCCGTAAGTTTTGCCGGATCGATCAGGTGTATCCTGTAGTTCTCCACATAACTTAAAATTTCCATATCCCTTATCGGCATCATTTCATGTAAAGATAACGGTCCGTCCCATTCCTCTGCCCCAAAATGAATCACAAGTGTGATAACTGGTTTAATGTGATCTTCCTTTAAAAATCCCGATAAATATTCTCCACCGGTTTTTCCTGAATAATCTTTTTGGCTCCGTCGGTGCCCTGCCGCTATATCTGACACTTGTTTTCCATATTGTAAGGCATCATAGATAGCGTTTCTGACCGGCATTGCATAATGGACATCTGTCTGATTCTCAACCCCTAATAAAACATACGACATCTTTTCATCCTGTTTGATGACTGCTGCTTTTAAAACATCACGGTATTTTTGCAGTGCATCTTTTTTACCCACTGCCGATGTAGCAGTGTCAATCTCTGTAAGTCCTGCCGGATCGATCACCTTTTTTCCACCATAGATAAGATAATTAAACGCAGCTGCAAATATAGCATTCTCCCGCATATACTCTTTTGTTACAATATCAACCGTCCCCATTCATTTCTCCTCCTTTGTTTAATCCGGGAGCAATTCGTGGTTTTCAAGAATTCTCCCTGCTTATATGTGTGAATGATAAAAGCATTGGAAATTCTTAAGTTGAATGTATAACTTTTTATACATTTTTCACTATGATAAAAGAATGGTCTATAACCATGTAGATGATTTCAGAATATCATGCTTTGTCTGGATTTTAGCATACTGTTCTTATAATGTCATTAAAAAGCCGATATTCCAATGATATTTGTAAGTTTTGCACAAAAAATCCAGTGTATAAAAACAGATATAACATACACACACCTTGCTTTTTCCAAAAATCAATGCTACAATATTTTTTGAGTTTTGTTCTAAAAAGTAAATATATGGAGGATTATTTATGAGCCCAGTTACTATTGTATTGCTGGTTATCTTAGCCGTTTTAATCATCGGACTGATTGTCCTTTATTTTCTCGGAAAGAAAGCACAGAAAAAGAAAGCCGAACAGGATGAACAGCTTGCCGCTGCCGCACAGACCGTATCCATGCTGGTTATAGATAAGAAGCGAATGCGCATTACCGAATCCGGTCTTCCACAGGTTGTGATCGACCAGACACCGAAGATGATGCGCCGTACCAAACTTCCAATTGTAAAGGCAAAGGTTGGACCGAAAGTAATGTCTTTGATCGCTGATGAAGCTGTATTTGATTACATACCGGTCAAAAAAGAAGTAAAAGCAACCGTGAGCGGTATCTATATCACAAAAGTTACCGGTGTACGCGGACCTCTTGAAAAACCGGAAGGTAAAAAGAGCTGGAGAACCAAATTAAAAGAAAAAGCAGCCCGCGCAAATAAAGAGCTGGAAAAAGAAAAGGTTGAACTTGAAAAAGAGAAAAGCAAGAAAAAGAAAAAATAAGTCATAAAAAAATACCACACAAACGTGCAGTATTCATAAAACCATTAACAGCCACAGCAGTTTGCTGTGGCTGTTCTTGTATTCTTTGCTGCTATGTGATAGTATGAAACCAATCGGACTTACAAATTATTACACCGGATTTTTCTCCTGACAAAATAAATAAAAAAATGTGTCTCCAATAATAACGCTGCAAGGGTAAAACAATATTTATAATACTGCAAAAAGCATGTTCTGCAATTCTTTTGAATTGTAAAACATGCTTTTTTCTATAGCTTTTTACGCTTTTGCTTTCGCTTCCCCTTCCGGGAAAATGATCTTATTGACAAAGAAAAATACGACCATTGAAACTCCACCGTTTAATACGGTTGTTCCGATATTGTAGAGCCAGTCCGGCACGAACATACCGGCTACTGCTACCCAGATACAGTTAATGGAGTTTACAATACAGGTCACGATACAGAATGCGATCAGATACCAGAATGCCTGATACCAGATATTTCCCTTGCTGCGGAACACGAAAGTTCTCTGGATCGGGAAATTGATGCATTCTCCAATCACCATGGCAACCATGTATGCACAAAAATATGGAAGTCCACCGTGTGCGGCATCATAACCGATAATATTCCATTTGAATGTTTCTCCAAATAATGTGATGTCAATTCCCGGGAATCCAAAGTCAATGTTTGGAAGTCCGGCAAATGCGAGCGGCAGAAACAGTAACATCAGGTATTTAAATACCGTGATCAGGTTACTTACGATCACGAACAGACCGCCCTCCCGGACCCATTTGGAGGCTCCGGGATGTTTGTCTGCAAAGTTCTGCCATAGATTTTTTATACTACTCATTGTACGCTTTCACCTCTATGTATTGTAATCTCTGCAAAGTTCTGTTTTTATTCTGCTGATGTTTCATTTACGGTCTGCACCGGTTCTTCTGCTGCATCTTTTTTATATTTCCTGATCGTAAGAACCTCTAAGAAGATTACCAGTGCTCCAAGGATGATATCGATCACGATCGCCAGAATCTGCCAGTTCATCAGACCTGTCTTTAAGTTCTCAGGATCATATGCACGGCTGTTTACAACAGTGTACATAATATTTTTGGATGCCTGACGCATTGCTTTCACACCTGTTGCGCTTGTGGTATCTGTCACATGGTTCGTCTCTGTATCATATGCAACTAACATACAGTCTGTACCACCGCGGATACCCATATCAGAATCCATGTATCCGTAAACACCAAAGTAGTCAGTTAATACAAATCCACGGAATCCCCACTCATCACGAAGGACAGTTGTCTGTAACGGGTAGGTTCCGCCTGCCCACTGTGTACCGATATAGTTGAAGGAGGACATGACTGCCTTTGCTCCACCTTCTTTTACTGCGATTTCAAAAGGTTTTAAGTAAATTTCACGGATTGCCTGCTCATTTGACCATGTACATAACATTCCGGTACGGTTTGTTTCCTGGTCATTCAAAGCAAAATGTTTGATATATGCGTAAACACCATATTTTTCAGCACCGATCACTGCGTTTGCAGCCATTTTTCCGGAGAGAACTCCATCTTCTGAATAATACTCAAAATTACGTCCTGCAAATGCATTTCTGTGCGTATTCATTGCCGGTGCATACCATCCGGAAACATCCATCTCATCTGCCATCTTACCGATGCTCTCACCGAAAGAAAGTGCAAGATCTTTGTTCCAGGTATTTGCGATCATAACTGCGGACGGGAATCCGATGGAACCTGTTCCTGTAAAGTTGTTATTGATGGATGCAGGTCCGTCACAGTCAACAGTCATAACTTTTCCAACACTTGATGCTGCAGATGTCTGATATCCGCCAAGTGCGATCATTGTATCCATATCAGAAACAGTCAGCTGATCAAGAAGTGTATCCCATTTTTCATCATCATAGGAAAGACCACGCATATCAGCAAGTGTCATTCCGTTTTTCGCGCCTGTTGTCGGCATTTCATCAGAATCATTGTTGTAATTGTTTGGATCATAATTGCTGTTATTTAAGAACTCAGCTTTCTCATCCTCTGCTAATGTAAAGTTTGAAGGAGCTGCTGTTGCTTTTGCATAGTTTGCAAATCCATCTGCTCTTGAAAGGTATGTTACATCGCCTTCTGCATATGCAAACTGATTTGTTGCAGCTACATCATCGGTAGAACGTGCATTATTCTCATCATATACAACGGTATCTGCAACACTTACGGTCTGTGATGCGATCGTATTGTGTGAATCAGAGTTGATAGAAATCTCATAGTCACCAGCCTCTAATACATAGCAGCCATTGCCGTAAGTATCATAAGAAGCCATATCTTCCTCTGAAAAACTTACTGTGATCGTCTGGGACTCGCCTGGCTCTAACACATCTGTTTTTGCAAAATCGATCAGATTTGCAGATGCTTTTTCAATTCTATCATTTGTGTATGGCGGATTGTAATATACCTCTACCACATCTTTTCCTGCGGCAGTTCCGTTGTTTGTTACGGTAACGTCAAAGGATACTTTACCGTCTGCTACGGTAACATCTCCCATCTTCTGTTCAAAATCTGTATAAGAAAGTCCATATCCAAATGGGAACTGAACCGTCTTATCATAATCAATGAGTCCTTCCACTGCTGCTGTCTCATAGAAACGATAGCCAACATAAATGCCTTCTACATAGTTGACAAAAGATGGAATTGTTGCTTCTTCTTCGCCTGTTCCGAAGTTTTTGGATGTAGCGGCAAACTCATCCATATTGTCATACAGGAAGTTTCCAAAATTGTTGTAAGTCGGTGTTGCTGTCAGATCATATACAAATGTATCGCTGGTTTTTCCGGATGGATTTACCGTACCGGCTACGACTGCGCCAAGAGACTCAAATCCGGACTGACCTGTTCCAGGACACCAGATTGCACCCCTGATCTGTTTATAATCATTTAAGAATCCAAGTTCCATGGTGTTTGCACCGTTATATACAACAACGACATTGTCAAAGTTGGCACAAACAAGGTCTAACATATCTTTTTCTGTCTGGCTTAACTGTAAATAATGTTCACCAGCTTCAAAATCTTTGTAATTTTCAGAGTTATCTGTGTAAGTTACTTTGCTTACATCAGTTGGAAGGTCTGCTCCCTCACCACCAACACGGGTAATTACTACCATTGCTGTATCAGAAAACTCTTTTGCATTGTTGATCAGTTCATCACTGTAAGAATCTGCTGTCGGCTCCGGTAATGTCCAGTCCTGTGCCCACATACCAACTTCCGGTCTGTCCTCACGGTATGCTTTGTAAAAATCAGTCAGTTCCGTATTGATCTTGTATCCGGCATCCTCAAGACCACCAAGAAGTGTTGTTGTCTCATATGCATCGGATAATGCTCCGGATCCTGTACCACCGTAGCAAGGATTTGTAGATGCCCATCCAAATACGTTGATATTCTGTGTATCAGTAAGCGGCAGAATATTGTCCTCATTTTTTAATAAAACAATGCCTTCATCTGCGATATCCTCACAAAGTGCGGTTGCCTCATTTGATGTTTCCTCTGTGATCGTACCATTTCCCATTGCAAGTGAGATCATACTTGACATTGGAATAAAGCAGATCAGATTGATAATCACAACTGCTGCCATAAGGAATGCGATCCATGCTTCCTTTCTCACCAGTTTCTTTACCGGTTTTTTCAATTTCATGCATGCCACAGTTACAATAATCGCGATTGCCAGTGCAATGCCAAGCGCAATCAGGTATGGCTTACAGGAATTGAGAACGTTGATCACGTCATCCATGTTAATTGCTAACATTTCTAAATCCTCCCTTGTTTTCCGAAGGAAAATGCGAGTCTGCTGACGAGCAGAGGATTTTCCTCCCTTGTTTTCTTTATCCGTTTCGGATCTTGTAACTGTATCCTACCACATCACACATTCTTTGGTAAAAATCTTCACAATCTGCACTTTTTTCGCATAAACTGTTTTGCATGTTGGAAGTTTTGGACAAAACAAACGCCATATTTTTATGCATTGTACACAAAACATGGCGTAAAAGATTCTTTTTACCAGGTCATTGCCTGCCCGCTCTTTCATTTCCATATGCTTCCACCATGTCAATCAACCGGTATCCGGCTTTTAATGCCTCGCAGATCGACCGTTCACATACTTCCCTATTGTTTAAACGACTGCATCAAAGAGGTCTGCCACAGATCAGTTTTCCCGCATCGGGATCAGGATCTTTAAATCAAACCAGTTCTCTTTTGTATCAATGCTGACCGCACCGTCATATTTGTTGACCGTATAGCGGATACTTTTGAGTCCGTACCCGTGATATTCTTTCTCTTTTTTGGTCGTGACCAGTTTTCCCTCCTGATACTCTAAGTTCCCTTCGTAATAATTTTCAAACCGGAGGAGCAGGAAATTTTTCTGTTTTGAAACCGTCACATGCACGAGCCGCTTCTCTTTATCCGGTATTTTCAGTTCACACTCAATCGCGTTATCGAGCGCGTTTCCAAAAATGCTGCAGATATCCATCACATCCATAAAATCAAGCAGTGTGCCGTCCGCAACACAGGTAAACGTGATCCCATGTTTCGCACAATAGAGGCTTTTGGTAGTGAGCACCGTATCGAGCACTTTGTTTCCGGTCTTATTCTGTGTCTCATACTGTCTTATCTCATCCTCCATGCGGTTTAAATATTCTTCGCGTTTTTTCGGATCATCCTCACTCCGCAGGAATGCGATCTGGTGTTTTAAATCGTGATATTTATAATTGATCAGTTCGATGCTCTCTCTCGACTGCTTGTACTGCACATACTGATTCTGCAGCACATTCTGCACGGATTCTAGTTCTTTTCTCACACGCAGTTCCCGGCACTGGATCAGATGTGCATAAAGGATCGCGATACCGCCAAGATCTACTAATGTACGAATATTTCCGATCTCAAACGAATAGCGCCCGGAAAACGGTGTATTTTCCGTTAGAAAACTCATGTTGCTGACAGCAAACACCGCAACTGCGATCAGTCCGGCGGAAATATATTCCCGGTGGCTGATATTCATTTTCCCATCTTTAGGCATATGTACCCGCAGAATTTTATACAGGATCAGTGCGATCGCACCATAGATCAGAACCAGAAGACCTCTGCAAAGCCACCAGTTTGTCATCGCCTCGTCGAAAAAGTAACATACAACCTGCCATTCGAACGATGCCATAAATTCCGCGACAACAAATGCGATCATCCCAAAATAGGCAGCATCGGTAAAAGTAATTTCGCAGCAGCTGTAGATAAATACGATCATTAAAAATACAGCCACGATCATACAAGGAATCCAGAAATAAATCTTAATATCATCCGTCATGACTAAAAACACACTCTGTATCAGAAGCACAGCCGCCATAATGCCTGCCGTCTGCCATTTTTGAAATCTCTTTTTGACCGGCAGGATAAATAACATGCATGCCATCCACTCTGCGACCGCTGTGTAGATTCTTGGTATATCCGGCATAATATGTTCCATCATTTGATAACCTCTCCCCAGTATTTTGTCAGTTCTTCCATAAATTCTTTTTTGCGCGCACGGCTTAATACCAGCTGCTCACCTTTTACCATGGCACAGCCGTCCGTGATCCCGTCCACATGCGCTAAATTGATGAGATACCCCTTGTTACCACGGCAGAAGTTCATATCAGCTAATTTTTCTTCCATCTCTTTCATTGTGCCTGTTGTCTCATAGTCGCCAAGAATTGTGTGCAGGATCAGCGTATGCCCCTGGCTTTCGATATAATAAATATTTGCGATATTGATCCGCACCGTCCCGCCTTTCATGCTGACCATGATCATCTTTGTCTCTCTTTTTTTCATGCGCCCGATTGCACGGTTAAGCCTCTGTGAAAATGCAAAGTAAGATACCGGTTTTAAAACATAGTCGAGCGCATCCACCGCGTAGCCGCGGATCGCATACTGCGCCATGTTTGTGATAAAAATAATGACGACCTCCGTGTCCACTTTCCGGATCTCCTCCGCCGCTGACATGCCATCCATGAATTTCATTTCCACATCCATCAGAATGATGTCATACTGCGACTGATATTTATTGACGATCTGGTCTCCGTCCGAATAGATCGTGATGTCAAACGCCTCCCCATTTTCTTTTTCATATTGATGTAAAAATTCCTCAAGCTGTTTTGCATACATCGCTTCATCTTCTACGATTGCAATTTTTATCATATATCTTTCTCCATTTTCTTTTCCGGTGTACCTGCTCCAATTCGCCGTTCGTCGATCATGTAAACATGTTGACTCACCTGCGCTCATGATATCATCCCCCACGAACGTTTTATAAACGCAAATGGGGACCTGTACCTCAGATTTATTTTAGTACAAGTCCCTGATATTTGCCACTTATTTATCTAATCCCGTTTCACTGCCGCTTTGATCAGGTGTGCCGTTCCCCTGATGCGGTGTCCGTTTGCCATCTCCGTCAAGGCTTCTGCCATCTCCATAGTGACAAAACCCCCCGTCATTTTCGCATAGCCGCGGATCGGCATATTATAATTAAACAATACATTCAGATTTGGTTTTCCCTGCCATTCGCTGATCTTTAACAGAATGCGCAGCACTCCGTAGAAAATTTTACCGAAAATTCCCTTTCCATAATAGAGCTGGCAGACTGCATCATTCATGCGGATCTCCCCGCTCCAGCTTCCATCCGGGATCTCTCTTCCATACAGTCTGCGGAATGTATCATCGGAAATGTTTTTGATCTCACCACTGAAATATTCCGGCAGTTCTTCTCTGCTGTAGCCACCCTCTGTGACAGTTCCATTTACCGCAAGTGATCCCTCAAGCAGCATTTCTTCCGCATTGCTTCCGATCATGATCTGATAGGTTCCCGTTTCCACTTCCCAGCTGTCTGTCCGTGTATCATAAAAGCGGAATGTCTTATCGTCAAATAAAATCCTTACTTCTTTTTCCTCTCCCGGAGCGAGTGTCACCCGCGCAAAACCTTTCAGTTCACGCAATGGACGGAACACGGAATCAGATTCTTTTCCGACATAAAGCTGTGCGATCTCTGTTCCTGCCACAGTTCCGGTATTTTGGATCTTAAATTTCACACCTTCCGGATCCACTGTCAGATCACGGTAGGTAAATGTGGTATAACTGAGTCCGAAACCAAACGGGAAACGCACTTTTTTACCTACTGTTGTGTAGTAACGGTATCCCACATAAAGTCCTTCCCGGTATTCGCTGCTTCTCTCTTTGCTCGGATAGTATTCGTATGCCGGCGTATCTTCATAATGAAGCGGATAGGTTTCATTCAATTTTCCGGATGGACATACTTTTCCGGTCAGAACATTAAGCATCGCAGACGCTCCCGCCTGACCACCAAGATAACCGTGTACAATTCCTTTGACATACGGATACCACGGCATTTCCACGGAAGATCCCGCTGAGAGGACTACAATCACATTTTTGTTTACTGTGGTAAGCTCATTGATCAGTTCATCCTGTGCCACAGGCATATGCATATGGGCACGGTCGAGTCCCTCCGATTCGCTGATCTCGTCAAGACCTCCGAAAAACAGCACCACATCCGCATTTTTTGCTGCATCAACAGCTGCCTTTACCAGTTTAGCATTTGGTTTTCTGTTTCTGATATAACCCTGTTCACAGGCTGTCATCGTAAGTCCGCTGTCTTTTATCTCCTCTAATATGGACTCCGGCGGCATTGCCGGATTCACTAAGGAAGATCCTGCTCCCTGATATCGCGGAGTCTTTGCAAAGTCTCCGATCACAGCCACTTTTGTCCCCTGTTTTAACGGAAGGATCTGCTCTTCATTTTTTAAAAGGACGATGCTCTCCTCGGCCGCTTTGCGTGCAAGTTTATGATGCGCTTCCTTATTGAAAGTAGTTCCTTTTCCATCCACGGTCGCCTGATGCGTCGCAAAAATGACACGGAGCAGTTCATCTAAGCGCTGATCTAACACACTCTCTTCTAATGTTCCGTTTTTCACGGCATTTACGATATCATGCATTCCGGATTTTCCGGTGCCCGGCATCTCAAGATGACTTCCGTTTTTCACGCCGAGTGCGTGGTCGTTGCTTCCACCCCAGTCGGATACCACATATCCGTCAAAGCCCCATTCATCGACTAAGATTTCCTGTAACATGTGGCGGTTCTCATTGGCATAGACACCGTTTACTTCATTATAAGAAGACATGATCGACTTCGCTTTTCCTTCTTTTACCGCGATCTCAAATCCGGTCGTATAGATCTCGCGGAAGGTTCTCTCATCCACAACGGAATCATTTGCCATACGGCGCAATTCCTGGCTGTTTGCTGCAAAATGCTTCGGGCAGGCTGCGATTCCTTTGCTCTGGATTCCCCTTACATAGGCTGCCGCCATTTTTCCTGCATGGTACGGATCTTCGGAAAAATATTCAAAATTTCTTCCACAGAGCGGGCTTCTCTTGATGTTTAATCCCGGTCCTAAGATCACATTGACATCCATGGTCACGGCTTCCTCTGCTAATGCCGTTCCGATCTCCTCACCTAATGTTTCATCCCAGCTGTTTGCAACCGAGGCTGCGGTCGGAAAACAGGTCGCAGGGAGACTTGCATTTAATCCCAAGTGGTCTCCGGCTCCCGCCTGTCTTCTCAATCCGTGCGGTCCGTCAGACATCGCCATGGACGGGATTCCGTATTTTTCAAAATCCACTGTCTCCCAGGTGTTTTTGCCGGACATCATCAGGGCTTTTTCTTCGAGTGACATCTGTTTTATGATAGATTCGTAATTTAAACTCATGATTGATCCTCTCTTGATTTGTGATCTGCACATCTTTCACTTTCGTAATTTCAGCATAGCACAAACAAAAGATGACGAGGGAGTATTACACAAATGGGGGCATTTTTTGCATAAACTGTCAAAAATGCCCCCGAAGAGCTTTCGCTCTCAATCATGCTCAATCATAGTCATCATAATAGTCATCATCGTAGTCATCATCATCGTAGTCATCATCATCATCCGCAATAACATTCACGGTATATACTACTTTTTTACCCTTTGCCTTACCACTTGTACATGTACAGGTTACCCGTACTGTTCCTGTCTTTTCCGCATAAAACTCAACGTCCGTTCCGGTTGTTTTTCTTTCTGCAAACGAGACAATACTTGTATCACTGATCTCCCATTTTAACTGACTGTTCTTTATTGAGGATCCTTTTTTGACCTCTAAATCAAAATCATCCCATGCTTCTACATATTTGACTGATTCTCCAACCTTTGCCAATGAATAATCACTCTTTTTCTTCGTCACAGTTACAGTTATTGTATCACCATATTTCTTCTTACTCTTTCCCTGTACATAACACCGGATTTTTGCTTTTCCTGGTTTTACGGCAATGAAATCCATTTCATCGCCTGTGCGGTCACGATCCTCAAATTTTACATATTTTTTTCCTGAAATAATTTCCCAGCGGATATAATCGTCCTCAGCATCTATTGGAGTTACTTTCGCTCTGATTTCAAACTCCTTTCCCTGAGAAACCTTTTTTGCCGACTGCGCTATGGAAACCTTCTTCGGTTTCCAGTTATAATCTGCCTGTGCTGAAATGTTTCCCGTACCAATTACCGCCATCACGACCAAAAGTACAATTAAAACCTGTTTTGCTGCTCTCTTCATAAACAAATCCTCCTTTTTTCATGAGAGTTTCTCATTTCTAATTGTTTTGCTTTGTACTTTGATTATATCCTGTCTCTTATACACA
>ENA-UAMM01000054-UAMM01000054.1-human-gut-metagenome-genome-assembly--contig:-NODE-54-length-31848-cov-4.872708_pt1 | contig 31848 bp, 28 predicted proteins | sample MGYA00243284_ERZ654499 | MGnify/ENA primary metagenome ERZ654499 (study PRJEB26926, sample SAMN06164397) | human gut metagenome | biome: ENVO:00009003; feature: ENVO:2100002; material: ENVO:00002003... | reverse complement strand
GTGCACTTTGCGATTCTGGCATTTGGAGTGGGATGCTTTCAGGGATCAATTCAGTCGTTGTCGCGGTCGTATTATTCCAAGATTATTCCGGCGGAGAATTCGGGAGAATATTTTGGCATCTACGATATTTTTGCCAAGGGCGCTTCCTTCCTTGGATCTGTAGTCATTGCAGTTGTAAAGCTGGCGGGAGGAACGATCAACGTAGCGGTTGCATGTCTGGCGGTTTTCTTTGCACTTGGATTTGTTTTTCTGAAAATTGCAGACCATCAGCCGATGGCGGGTGAAAAATAAAAGATACACAGCATAAAAAAATCTCAAAACCAGGAGAACAAGAGCAACTGGTTTTGAGATTTTTTGCTTTCGACTCCGGGGTTTCACATGGAACAGACCAAGAAACTGGCATTAGGCATTCTCGCCCATGTGGATGCGGGAAAAACGACGCTGGCAGAGGGAATTTTATATCAGACAGGCCAGATCCGGAAAGCCGGAAGAGTCGATCACAAGGATGCGTTTCTGGACAACGAGGAGCTGCACATTGGTACCAGACCCCATTACACTTCTATCTGCAGACCCCGATTGCACAGATTCATGATTACAGCATGGCGCAGTTTGAGCATTGGACGAAAGAAACATTCTCTGCCAATTTTCGCAAAATGCTGACGCTGGAACAATACCGCGATCCAAAACTTGCGCAGCTTCATCATGATTATCTGGCGGGCGGACCATTGAAATATATGGCGGTGATTTTTCGTAAGCTGGCGGATTCTGATCTGTGAGAAGAACCCGGAAGCTTTTGAAAAATTTGAAGCCGCATTCCCCAAAAAGGAAAAGCTGAAACTGCTGGGGCAGCTGTTCTGATTCGAGCGATAAAGTTTGGCAGCAGAACGATGCTGAGGGGTAAGCAGGTGTGTGATAAAAGGAGAACAGGACAATGGGGGAATCCCGTGTCCTGTTTTTTTGCCCCTGAAAAGTGGAAATTTCCTATCCCCTCTGCATACAATACAGGTAGAGTATCTTTTCAAACCCGTTCAGAAAGGATGATCATTATGACGAAAGGCATTGTAAAAATAAAGAAAAACCGTGCATTTGTAGAGCAGCAGAACGGCGAGGTGGAAGTGGCTTCCGGGCAGTATGTGTATCTGAAAGTGGAAAATTGCTGGATTCCGGTGGTGGTGCGGTATTCGGCGCGGAGGAAGAAGTGGTATTTTAAGTATCTCGAGGAAATCCCGGTCTGCGGGCAGAAGGTGCTGCTGAAGGCGTAGCCGGTAAAGGGCGTTTCACGTATGTTTAACATGTGTTTAATCTTTCTGAGTCAGAAATTCATTATGCAGCTCCTGGATTCTGCGCTGTTCGGCAGCTTCCTGTTTTTCACGCTCCGATCAATACGAAGATCCCGCAGGCAGAGCGCAGATCAGCGTCAGACCGAAAACAAGAAGAAAAGAATAAAGATATGGATGACTGGGATGATTTTCATGATTCATAGGAAGCCTGGCTTTCTGAATGTAAAATTCGTAGATAAGGATTTTCTGTGTCTAAAACTCAGTATAGCAAACGGAATTTTTCGCGTCAATGGAAAGGATTGGTTTCTCGATTTCCAAATTCATCATTTACACCGTCCCCAAAGTCTGCTAAGATAAAGAAAACTTCTTACCAAACGAGAAAACAGGAGTGATTTACATTGAAAAAGATTTTGTTTATCGCAACCGGCGGCACAATCGCTTCGAAGAAGACGGAAAATGGTCTGACTCCGCAGATTACGCCGGAGGAGTTATTGTCTTATATTCCGGAGGTGGAAGGCCTCTGTGAGATTACGGCGGTGAATCCGTTTAATCTGGACAGCTCGAATGTGGTTCCGGAGAACTGGAGCACGCTGGTGAAAGTGGTGAAGGAGCATTACGAGGATTACGACGGTTTCGTCATCGCGCACGGAACTGATACGATGGCGTACACCGCGGCGGCGCTTTCCTATATGATTCAGAATTCGGAAAAGCCGATCGTCATCACCGGAGCACAGCGGCCGATCAATTTGGATATCACGGATGCAAAGACAAACCTGTCCGACAGCTTTTATTACGCCTGTGATGATGCATCCCAGGGTGTACAGATTGTGTTCGACGGAAAAGTCATCGCGGGAACGCGCGCGAAGAAGGTGCGGACGAAGAGCTACAATGCCTTTTCCAGCATCGATTTCCCGTACCTTGCGGTAATACAGGACCGCCGGATTCTGCGGTATCTGCCGATGCTGCCGTATGAAAAGCCGGTTCGTTTTTATGAAAACTTAAGCGATAACGTTTTTCTCTTGAAACTGATCCCGGGAATCAGCCCGGTATTGCTTCCGGCGATTTTTGAGCACTACGATGCGATCATTGTGGAGAGCTTCGGTGTCGGCGGTATTCCGGCGAGCATCAAGGAGCCGTTTTACGAGCTCTGCCAGAAGTACCCGGAAAAACTCATCATCATGTGTACCCAGGTTTCTCACGAGGGAAGCGATATGACCGTCTATGAAGTCGGCCATGAGATGAAAACCCTGTGCAACATTCTCGAGTCATACGATATGACCCCGGAGGCAGTCGCAACTAAAACCATGTGGCTTCTCGGCAACCGTCCGGATGATCATGAGAGCCGGGAAAAAGCATTCTATAAACCGATCAACTACGATACGGTCTGGAAATAAGAAAAAGAAAGACGGCAAAGAGGCTGTAGCAGCCATCAAAGAGCATAATCCTGACGTTGTCATCGATGTCGGACAGGCAGGCGGACGCGCATGCGTAACCGTAGAGAAAGTCGGCATCAACCTTGCAGACGCAAGAATCCCGGACAACGCCGGAGAGCAGCCGTCCGATGAACCGCTGCAGGCAGACGGCCCGACCGCATACTTTGCAACGATTCCGGTCAAAGCAATGGTTCAGAACGTCCGCGAACACGGCCTTCCGTGCCACGTATCCTTCACCGCAGGCACCTACGTATGCAACTGCGTCATGTACAATGTGCTTCACCTGTGCGCAACGAAATATCCGAACATCCGCGCAGGTTTCATCCACGTACCGTTCGCATGCGAGCAGGTAGTCGGAAAAGCAAGCACCATGGCAAGCATGCCGCTGGAAACGATTGCAAAATCTCTGGAATACTGCATCGAGGCAGTCGTAACCAACAAAGAAGAAGTAAAAGAAGCAATGGGAACTACCCACTAAAACAGACTTTCAGACCGTCGTACCGGAATTTTGGTGCGGCGGTCTGCTTTTTTTGCTATTTTCTCTTTTGCAAACCATATCTTTTGTGATACAATAAGATTCGTCAGAATTTTTATGCGAAAGGAACGAAAGAAAGAAAATGGAACAGGGTAAAATTTTTAAATTTCATAATGACCTTGATACAGACCAGATCATCGCATCCCAGTATCTGCTTCTGCCGAATCTGGATGAGATGAAAGGTCATGCGTTTGAATCGTTAGATCCGGACTTTGCAAAAAAAGTAAAACCGGGAGATTTTGTCGTAGGAGGAGAAAACTTCGGCTGCGGTTCTTCAAGAGAGCAGGCACCAGGCGTCTTAAAAGCACTCGGCGTGCAGGCCGTCATCGCAAAATCCTTCGCCAGAATCTTTTTCCGCAATGCCATCAACATCGGTCTGCCGGCGATTGTCTGTAAAGACCTGCCGGATGCCGTAGAAGACGGGGACACCATGGTCCTCCATATGTCCGAGGGAACCGCAGAGGTGAACGGCAAAACGTACACCTGCACCAAACTGCCGGAATATATGCAGAACATACTGAATCAGGGAGGCTTGATTGCCTCTTTGAACCGCGAGGAGGAGTAAGAACCATGGGAATGACAATTGCAGAGAAAATTATCGCCGCTGCAGCCGGCGTTCCGGAAGTAAAGCCGGGAGATATCCACACCGTAACACTGGATCGTCTGATGAGCAACGACGGAACCACCCATCTGACGGTTGATATGTACCGCAACAAATTAAACCACCCGCACATTGCGGATCCGAAAAAGCTCGTTTTCATCGTCGACCACAACGTGCCGTCCGACAGCCCGAAAACAGCAGCATCCCAGAAAAAGATGCGTGATTTTGCAAGAGAGAACAACATTGACTTCTGGGAAGGAAAAGGTGTATGCCATCAGGTGATGATTGAGAACTATGTCCGCCCGGGCGAGCTGATCTTCGGCGCTGACAGCCATACCTGCTCTTACGGAGCACTCGGCGCATTCGGCACCGGTGTCGGCTGTACCGATTTCCTGTACGGCATGGTAACGGGAACTTCCTGGGTACTCGTACCGGAAAGCGTAAAATTCAATCTTGTAGGAAAACTGCCGGAGGGCGTTTATGCGAGAGATCTGATTCTCACCATCATCGGCGAGGTCGGCGCAAACGGATGCAACTACCAGGTGATGGAGTTTACCGGTGAGGGTGCAAAGACTTTAAGCATCAGCGACCGTATGGCACTTTGCAACATGGCAGTTGAGGCCGGTGCCAAGACCGGTATCTTTGAGGCAGATGAGAAAGCCATCGAGTACCTGAAAGAGCACGGAAGAGAGCCAAAAGAAATCTTTCACAGCGATCCGGACGCAAAATACGTCAGAGAGTACACCTTTGACCTTTCCAAAGTCCGCCCGGTTGTTGCAAAACCGGATTTCGTAGACCGCGTTGTTCCGGCAGAAGAGACCTGCGGAACGCCGATCAACGAAGCATTCCTTGGATCCTGCAACAACGGAAGAATCGAAGATCTCCGCGTCGGCGCAGAGATCATCCGCGGAAAGAAAGTCGCAGAGGGCGTCCGTTTCCTCGTTGTTCCGGCAAGCCAGACGATCTACCGCCAGGCATTAAAAGAAGGCATCATCGACACCTTCATGGAGGCCGGAGCCATCGTCATGAACCCGAACTGCAGCGTCTGCTGGGGAAGCTGCCAGGGTGTCATCGGCGAGAACGAAGTGCTGATCAGCACCGGAACCCGTAACTTCAAGGGCCGTGCCGGTCATCCAAGCTCCAAAGTATACTTGGGCTCTGCTGCAACCGTAACCGCATCTGCAATTGCCGGAAAGATTGCGACGGCAGATCAGATCTGACCATTTTCTTTGAGGGATATATAATATTTTTGGGAGAATAAACATATGGAAGCATTTACAGGAAAAGTATGGGTGCTTGGAGACGATATTGATACCGATATCATTATCCCGACCGAGTATCTTGCTTTAAAGACAATTGACGATATGAAACAGTACGGCTTTTCCCCGCTCCGCCCGGAACTGGCCGGACAGATCGAAAAGGGCGACATCATCGTGGCAGGAAAGAACTTCGGCTGCGGCTCCTCGAGAGAGCAGGCACCGGAGATCATCAAGGCGCTCGGCATTTCCTGCGTCATCGCGAAGTCCTTTGCCCGGATCTTTTTCCGCAACTCTATCAACAACGGTCTTCTTCTGATCGAGCAGCCGGATCTGCACGACGATATCAAAGAGGGCGACACCATCACCGTCAAGATGAATGAGCATGTCGATTACAACGGAAAAACATACCCGATCGCAGCTCTGCCGGAGAACCTGATGGATATCATTCAGGCAGGCGGCCTGGTAAAGGCAATGCGCAAGCGCAACGGACTGGACTAAGAGCGGGAGGAAGAAACGATGGGCAATACAGTAATTGAAAAAATCATCCGCCACAACACCGGAAAAGACGTAAAACCGGGCGACATTGTGACGGTCAACGTGGACAGAGTCATGATTCATGATATCTTCATCCCGTTTGTCGGCGATAAATTCGAGGAGATGGGCTTTACCAAACTGTGGGACCCGGATAAAGTCGTTCTGATCTACGACCACCTCGTTCCGGCAAGCCAGGTGGACGATACGAGACATTTCCACAAAGGCGATGAATTTGCAAAGAAATATGGCATGAAAAACGTACACAGAAGCGACGGAATCTGCCATCAGTTAATGACAGAGGCAGGTTACGTAAAACCGGGCGACGTTGTTTTCGGAACCGACAGCCACACGACGACATACGGCTGTGTCGGTGCATTCTCTTCCGGAATCGGCTACACAGAGATGGCGAGCATCCTTGGAACGGGTACGATGTGGATCAAAGTGCCGGAGACGATCAAAGTTGTCATCGAAGGCGAGCTGCCGAAAAATGTGATGTCAAAAGACATTATCCTGCGTCTGATCGGTGACCTCGGTGCAGACGGCGCAACGTACCGCGCACTGGAGTTCTCAGGAAGCACCGTAGAAAATATGACCGTGGCAAGCCGTATGACGATTGCCAACATGGCGATCGAGGCAGGTGCCAAGTGTGCACTTTTTACCCCGGATGAGAAGACCGCAGAATACTGCGAGATCGAACTCAATGACTATCAGAAGAGCTTAAAAGGCGATGAGGATGCAAAATATCTGCGCACTATCACTTACCGTGCTGAGGACTTCGTGCCGGTGATGGCATGCCCGTCCCAGGTAGACAAGATCCGTGATACCAGCGTTCTCGAGGGAACCCCGATCGATCAGGTCTTCATCGGTTCCTGTACGAACGGCCGTCTCGAGGATCTGCAGGCGGCAGCCGAGGTTTTAAAAGGCAAAAAAGTAGCCGACTACGTAAAACTGATCGTAACACCGGCAAGCCGCAAGATTTATCTGCAGGCAAGCAAAATGGGCATTCTCGATACACTGGCAGAGGCAGGCGCCATGATTACACATCCAGGCTGCGGTCTGTGCTGCGGAAGAGCGGGCGGAATCCTCTCTGACGGCGAGCGTGTTGTAGCAACGAACAACCGAAACTTTCTTGGAAGAATGGGTACTTCTAAAGTTGAAATTTATCTGGCATCTCCAAAGACAGCGGCAGCATGTGCAGTAGCTGGAAAAATTGTGACGCCGGAAGTGTAAACGAACTTAACAGCAGAAAGGGAAAACAGACGACATGAATGGTTCAATGTTTATCGGAACCTGGTGGGCACTCGTCCCGCCGCTGCTTGCAATTCTGCTTGCATTTGTAACAAAAGAAGTTTACAGTTCCCTGTTCATCGGATCGGCAGTCGGTGTCCTTTTGTACACCGGCTTCCATCCGTGGGATGCGTTCACAAGCTTCTTTGAAATTTTACGGAACAGCATGAACATCAACATTCTGATCTTCGATATCCTGCTTGGCATGGTTGTCGTGCTGATGGCGAAATCCGGCGGCTCGGCGGCGTATGGAAAATGGGCGGGGACGAAGATCAAAACGAAGCGGAGTGCGCTTCTGGCAACGATGGGGCTTGGTGTTCTGATTTTTGTGGATGACTATTTCAACTGTCTGACAGTCGGCTCTGTCATGCGCCCGGTCACGGACAGCCACAAGGTTTCCCGCGCGAAACTCGCATACATCATCGACTCCACCGCAGCGCCGATCTGCATTATCGCGCCGATCTCAAGCTGGGCGGCAGCCGTCAACTCGTATGTGCCGGCGGATGCGGGAATCAGCGGATTCCAGCTGTTTCTGCGGACAATTCCGTATAACCTGTATGCGATCCTTACAATTGCGATGGTCTTTTACATCTGCTACACCGGCTTTGATTTTGGTCAGATGAAGCTCCACGAGGATAATGCCGCCAAAGGTGATCTTTTCACGACCGGAGGCGAGGAGTTTGAGCAGGTTTCCGAGCAGGAGGTCAATCCGAACGGAAAAGTCATCGACCTCGTGCTCCCGGTTGCCGTACTGATTGTATCAGCGATCGGAGCGATGGTTTACACTGGCTTCCTCGGCGGCGCGGACAATGTGATTTCCGCGTTCGCAGGATGTGATGCAGAGACGAGTCTGATTTTTGCCTCCGTCGTGACGATCCTGTTTATGATGGCGCTGTATCTGCCGCGGAAGGTCATCACCTTCAAGAGCTTTATGGACAGCCTGTCCGAGGGCTTCAAGCTGATGGTTCCGGCGGTTACGATTCTCGTCTTTGCGTGGACCTTAAAAGGCGTCGGTGATGCGATGGGCCTGGCCCAGTTTGTCGGAAGCGTCGTGGGAGACCATGCATCCGCAAGTATTTTTATCCCGGTGGTGCTGTTCGCCGTGGCGGTGTTCCTTTCCTTTTCGACGGGAACCTCCTGGGGAACGTTCGCGATTCTTGTGCCGATTGCAACGGGCATGTTCGCAGCCGGAACAAATCTGGAGATGATGATTATCTCGGTATCCGCCGTCCTGGCAGGGGCGGTCTGCGGGGACCATATTTCGCCGATCTCGGATACGACGGTTATGTCAAGTGCGGGTGCGCAGAGCAACCATCTGAACCACGTATCGACGCAGATGCAGTATGCGGCCGTTACGGCGTGTGTCTGCCTGGTGGGATATCTGATTGCAGCCGTGACCAGAACGTGGTGGATCACACTTGGCGTCAGCCTTCTTCTTCTTTTGGCTGTTTTAACCGGAATGCGCAGATTTTGCGCAAAAAAAGCGGAAAACGGCAAAAAATAAAAAAGAAAACAGAAAAACGCGTGAAATGCTTGACGGGAGAGAAAAAGAACCGTATACTAAAAAATAGAACAAACATTCACAGGACAACGGTGTCCTGCAAAGAAGAAGCGGAACGCTTTTGGAGCAGGAATGTGAATTGGAACAGAAGGAATTGGATTTTTCAAAGTCCAGTTCCTTCTGTTTATCTCTGTTAAAATTGCATCGGAGCTGTGAAATGCAGGAGAAGAAAGGAGGCATTCCGGGGCGAAAACGCTTTGGAAAAGGGAAGGACTGTTAGGGTCAGAAAGATCATAGCAGACAATGGCAAAAACAAAAAGAGGGAGAAAATATATGATATTTGGAAAGTACATTAACAAATACTACCTGAAGAATGCGCCCATTCTGATTCTCGGTCTTGCAGCGCTGATTCTCGTAGATTATTTCCAGCTTTTCATACCGGAGCTGTACCGCATGGTCATCAACGGCATGAACGGCGACCCTGTTCTGGTCAACGGCCAGGCGGCGGTGTTTAATATGGAATTTCTGCTGGATCAGGTCTGCCGGCCCATGATTATTACCATTATCGTCATGGTAGTCGGCCGTTTCCTGTGGCGAGTCTGCTTTTTCGGCTCCGCGATCCGCGTGGTGACCGATCTTCGTACCTGCATGTTCGCGCACAGCAAGGAGCTGTCCCAGGAGTATTATCAGGTCAACAAAGTCGGAAACCTGATGAGTCTTTACACGAACGATCTCGATACCGTGCAGGAGTGCTTCGGCGACGGTATTCTGATGTTCTGCGATGCGCTGTTTTTAGGCCTGCTTGCCGTGATCAAAATGTGGCGCATGAACCACTTCCTGACCGGCCTTTCCATGATCCCGATGGCATTTCTGATGGCCGCCGGCACAACGCTCGGCAAATACATGATGAAAAAGTGGGAAGAGCGCCAGGCGGCCTTTTCCGAGCTATCCGATTTCGCGCAGGAAAACTATTCCGGTCTTGCTGTCATCAAAGCATTCGTCAAAGAGACGAAAGAGCTGATGATGTTCCGTAGACTGAACCGCGAGAACGAGGACATCAACGTAGAATATACCAAAATTTCCACACTGCTGAACATTATGGTAACGCTGTTTGTCGAGTCCGTCATCTGCGTAATCTTAGGCTACGGCGGCTATCTCGTTTACTGCGGAAGCTTCGACGCCGGCCAGCTTGTCGAGTATATCGGCTATTTCTCAGCCGTTGTATGGCCGATCATGGCGGTCTCCATGCTGATCGAGAAGACATCCCGTGGAAAAGCGTCCTTAAACCGTATTACGGAACTGCTTGACGCAAAAGTCGATGTGAAGGACCGCGGCGGTGTGCAGGATCTGCCGTCCATCCATGGAAAAATCGAGTTCCGCAATCTGACCTTCCGCTATCCGGACGGGGAGTACGATGTGCTGAAAAACGTATCGTTTACCATTGAGCCGGGCGAGAGTGTCGGCATCGTCGGAAAGACCGGTTCCGGAAAAACGACCATCGTCGATCTGCTGCTCCGCACCTACAACGTGCCGGACGGAACGCTGTTCATTGATGACCACGATGTCAACACCGTTTCCATCCACTCCGTGCGTGAGGGCTGTGCCTACGTGCCGCAGGACAACTTCCTGTTCTCCGACACGATTTCCGGCAATATTTCCTTCGCCTTTGATGACGAAAACCAGGAGGCCATTGAGGATGCGGCGATGATGTCCGATGTCCATGACAATATCGCAGAGTTCAAAGAGGGCTACCGCACCGTTCTTGGCGAGCGCGGTGTGACGGTTTCCGGCGGACAGAAGCAGCGAATCTCGATTGCGCGTGCGCTGATGAAACACGCACCGATTCTGATTCTCGACGATTCCGTCTCTGCGGTCGATACCAAAACAGAGCGCACGATTCTCGACAATCTCAAAAAACGTGAGGGACTGACGACAATTCTGATCGTACACCGGATTTCAACGGTGGAGCAGATGGACAAGATCGTGTTCGTCGAGGACGGAGAAGTCCATGCAGTCGGAAAACACGAGGATCTGTACCGGACCTGCACGGCGTACCGCAAGATGGTCGATCTGCAGAAACTTGAAGAGGAAGCGGGGGAGGAGTAGAAATGCACAATTATTATCCGATTCTCTGGGTCGGCGCGATCATCGGCGTGATTTCCACCCTGCTGATTGTGGCCGCGTTTGTAGTGAAAGATGGAGAAAAAGAAACCGGCTTTGAGCGGAACATGAAAGACAGTGAAATCATGCAGCGTCTGATGGATTACGCAAAGCCGTTTTACCGCCAGTTTATCGTTGTTGGTTTTCTGATGCTGTTTTCGATCGCGTACGATATCATTTCGCCGCTGATCATCGGCAAAATTGAGGAGCTCGTCGTTGGAAAATTCGCGCTGAATACCCTGTTTCTGTGGGTAGCGGGCTATGCGGCAATCCTTCTTGTCTCGATGGCGTGCACGTATTTCCAGGCCGTGATTCTGCAGAAAACGGGTCAGAAAATCATTTCCAATATGAGGGAGGATCTGTTCGTCCACATCGAGCGCCTTTCCCACGAGCAGTTAAATGAGATTCCGGTCGGAAAGCTTGTCACGAGAACGACAAACGATACGAACGCGATTTCGCTGATGTTCACCAACCTTCTGGTCAATCTTCTGAAGAACTTCTTCGTGATCATCGGTATTCTGATTGCGATGCTGTTTCTGAACTATGAGCTGACGCTGATGGTGTTCTGCTTCGTGCCGTTTATCGTGCTGTTCTCGATTATTTTCCGCAAATTCTCGCGAAGAGCACACCGGAAAGTAAAAGACTGTACTACGGACATCAACACGTATCTGTCGGAGAACCTTTCCGGTATGAAAATCACACAGATCTTCAACCGCGAGGATGCCAAGATGCGCGAGTTTACCGACAAGAGCAACGCACTCGGCCGCGCACAGCAGGAGCAGATTTTCGTGTTTGGTATTTTCCGTCCGCTCGTCTACATGCTGTATATCAGCTCCGTGCTCTGCCTTTTGTATTTAGGCGGCAAGGGCTATCTGGAGGGAACGTCGTTCCTCGGCCAGACGCTTACCAGCGGTATGATCGTCAGCTTTTACATGTATATTTCAAAATTCTTCAACCCGATCCAGAACCTGGCGGAGCAGTTCAACTGGCTGCAGTCCGCATTTGCATCCGCCGAGAAAGTATTCTCGATTCTGGATCTCGAGCCAAAAATGCAGGATGCGCCGGATGCGATCGAGCTTACCGACATCAGGGGCGAAATTGAGTTCCGCGACGTATGGTTTTCCTATATCCCGGGCGAGTGGGTGTTAAAAGGCGTTTCGTTCCACGTCAATCCGAAAGAGACAATCGCATTTGTGGGTTCCACCGGTTCCGGAAAATCGACAATTCTTTCCCTGATCTGCCGGAACTACGAGTTCCAGAAGGGTGAGATTCTGATCGACGGCATCGACATCCGAAAGATCAAGATCGATTCCCTGCGGAAAAAATTCGGCCAGATGCTGCAGGATGTCTTCCTGTTCTCGGGAACGATCCGCAGCAACATTATTCTCCGCGAGGAGGGGATTTCCGATGAAGAGATCATGGACGTCTGCCATTACGTGAATGCTGACCAGTTTATCAACAAGCTGGATCACGGCCTCGACGAGCCGGTGCGGGAGAGAGGAAACAACTTCTCCGCCGGACAGCGCCAGCTTCTCTCGTTTGCGCGTACCATCATCCATAAGCCTTCGGTCATGATCCTTGACGAGGCGACGGCGAACATCGACACCGAAACCGAGCTTCTGATCCAGGATTCCATGGAAAAGATGAAGAACATCGGAACGATGCTGATCGTAGCGCACCGTCTTTCGACGATCCAGCATGCGGATGAGATTATCGTACTGTCCCACGGAAAAATCGTGGAGCATGGAACGCATCAGGAGCTTTTAGCAGCGCAGGGAAGATATTACCAGCTCTACACGCTGCAGTATCACCGCGAGCAGAGTGAGAAACAGAGAGGAAGAAAGTAAGAAAATTTTAGAACAATAAAGACAATTTACAAAAAGGGAGAAATTTTGTTTGTGCAAAGTGACAAAATTTCTCCCTTTTTTACGGTGTATCATATTAAAATGATTTTGTATCAATATAGTCATATGAAAAATATATGAGCATAATACGATATCCGTTTTTCCATCTCAAAAAGCGGGCGGTTATAATAAGGGAAGCAAAACGGCAGGCACCAAAAAGCCGGGCCGTCTGTTGAAAGAAAGGGAAAATGTATGGAAAAGAAAGCAAGCTTTGTAGGACGCCTGCTCTCGGAAAATCAGATGTCGGAAGCATTTATTAACAGTATGTTTCTGGCGCTGTCCGGCGGTTTTCAGGATGCCTACACGTACAATTGCAGAGATGAAGTATTCTCAAATGCCCAGACGGGAAACGTTGTGCTGATGAGCCAGAACTTTCTGGAAGGAAACTTTACGGCAGGCCTTCGGTATCTCTTCCCGATCCTCTTTTTTGCGATGGGTGTATTTCTGGCAGAAAATTTCCAGGAGCATTACCGGTATGCAAAGAGGCTGCACTGGCGGCAGGTACTTCTCGCGGCGGAAATTGTGATCCTTGCGATCGTCGGATTTATTCCGTCCTCTTACAATATGCTCGCGGCGATGCTCGTATCGTTTGCGTGCGCGATTCAGGTACAGACCTTCCGCAAGGTCGGCGGTTATTCGTATGCAAGCACCATGTGCATCGGAAACCTGCGAAGCGGAACCGCAGCGCTGTCTATGTATATGCGGGATAAGAAAAAAGAACAGCTCCGTCAGGCCGGATACTATTTCGGCGTGATTCTGGCTTTCGCCATCGGCGCCGGAATCGGAGGCGTGTTCTCCATGCTGTATGGAATCCATGTAATCTGGATTTCCTGCGGACTTCTTCTGGTGAGCTTCCTTCTGATGTCACTGGAAAAGTACCGCTGAGAAATAGGAGAGAGTGAAGAAAGAAGGCTGAAAAAATGGAAGTATTTCTGGAGTGCTGTATGACACTATTCTTTTCAGCGGCCATGCTGCTGCTGATCGTCCGCCTGGCAAAGGGTGAGGAGAAAAACATGATGTTTGCGCGTGTGTTCTCCCTGGCGTCCAACGTCGGTTTCTGGATTGGAATCGTCCGCATCGCCGTGCTGAACCGGAGCGGATTTCTGATGTTCTTCTACATCACAGGCGCAATGCTTTCCTACACGGCGATGGTCTTTGCCATGCCGCATAAAAAAGAGCAGATTGCCGGACAGCAGGCATAAATAAAAAAGAGACCCTGTATACGGGAAGGATGGAGCAGCGATGTTCCGTCCGCCGGTAGACAGGGTCTTTTTCTGTTTCAAACAAAAGTTCATAAAATCTTATACGCGTTCCAGAAGCTCCCCGATCAGCTCTTTTGCCGCCGCGTTCTGGTGCTGCCGTGGGTTGATGATAAGACAGATTTCACGTTTGGGGGCCTCCTCGATGAGCGGAATCCGACAGACGGTACGGCTCTTTAAGGCATCGCGTGCCAGCTCCTCCGGATAAAATCCGATGCCGAGGTTATACTCGACCATAGGAAGAATCTGATCCGTCGTCGCCGCCTCCATATCGGGGTGGAAGGCGAGGCTGTGATTCAGAAAGTACTCGGCGTACAGCTCCCGCGTGCCGGTGTCTTTGGCAAGCGAGATAAAAGGATATTCTGACAATTCGCCGAGATGATGCGGCTCTGCGGAAAGAGATGCATATTTCGATCCGCCGATCAGAATTTCCTGGAATGGGAAAATCGGGATCTTGTGCAGCGGTTTGCGGATTTCCACCGGGCTTGTGACGACTGCGAAGTCGACCAGACCGTTTTCGAGCGCCTGGATGGCCTGCGGCGTCGAGTGGTTGGAGATGCGCAGGCGGACGTGCGGATAGCGGGTGTGGAAGTGCTCCAGGCGGGAGAGCAGCATCAGACGAAGTGCCGTCTCGCTCGCACCGATTGTGATAAGGCCGCTCTCAAGAGACCGCTCAAGAGCCAGCTCCTCCTCAACCGTGCGGAGCTGTTCGTAGGCAACGGCCACACGCTCATACACCTTTTCGCCCTCCGCTGTCAGTGTGACACCCTGGTGGGAACGGATAAAAAGTTTGCAGCCAAGCTCACTTTCCAGATTGTTCATGCACCGTGTGATGTTGGGCTGGTTGTTTTTCAGAATTTCCGCGGCTTTTGTAAAGCTGTGATATTGTGCTACGAAGTAAAAAATGCGATAATAATCATATGTAATCATAAAAACCTCCGAAGGATGAAAAAAGAAAAATCCGTTACTGTTCATTCAGCAGTGAAACACTTGCTGTTTCGCTGCGTAAGAACATGATTCAGGTGTGAGCAGCCCTCCTTTTGCGAAGCAAAACTTTAAATGAGGGCTGCGAATGTTACAGTTCGCAGGGTACCTGTGAACTGTAACAAAAAATCATCCATGATTGCTTCAATATAAAATACATGCGCCGGGTTGTCAAGGGATTTCTGAGGAGGGTCCGGCCGGATTGTGCGGGGGATGGCAGAAGAGAAGTGGAAATTTTTTGAAAAAACACTTGCAAAATACCCGGACAGGGTATATAGTGTAGAAGAAAATAAGATACCCTATTGGGGTATGCGAAAAAGAAAATCCAGAACTACAGAAAGGAAGACATACGATGGAACAGTACAATGTAACCGGTATGAGCTGCGCCGCCTGCCAGACCCGTGTCGAAAAAGCCGTGTCAAAGGTACCCGGTGTCACATCCTGCGCAGTCAGCCTTCTGACAAATTCCATGGGCGTGGAGGGAACGGCCTCCCCGGCAGAGATTATTGCCGCCGTGGAAAATGCAGGCTACGGTGCATCGAAAAAAGGCGAGAAGGGAAGCACATCACAGTCGGCTTCCACAGCAGAATACGAAGAGATGCTGAAAGACAAGGAAACACCGGTCATGAGACGCCGTCTGGTGAGTTCCGTTTTTCTTTTGATTCCGCTCATGTATTTCTCCATGGGCCATATGATGTGGGGATGGCCGCTGCCGAAATTCTTTGAAGGAAACCACATCGCAATGGGACTGGTACAGCTCCTGCTTACCATTGCGGTCATGGTCATCAACCAGAAATTCTTTATCAGCGGTTTCAAGAGCCTCTGGCATAAAGCACCGAACATGGACACGCTGGTAGCGCTTGGTTCTACCGCATCGTTTGTATACAGCGTCTACGCCCTGTTTGCCATGACGGGAGCGCAGGTACAGGGGGACATGGATGCAGTCATGAGCTATATGCATGAATTTTACTTCGAGTCCGCAGCCATGATTCTGACCCTGATTACCGTCGGAAAAATGCTGGAGTCGATTTCCAAAGGAAAAACGACCGATGCGTTAAAGAGTCTGATGAAGCTGGCTCCGAAGACCGCTGTTCTCTTAAGAGACGGAAAAGAAGTGGAAGTCGGCATTGATCAGGTGAAAAAGGGCGATCATTTCATCGTCCGCCCGGGCGAAAATATTCCGGTGGACGGCGTTGTCCTGGAGGGAACGAGTGCCGTCAACGAATCCGCGCTGACTGGCGAGAGTATTCCGGTGGATAAAGAGGCCGGCGACCGCGTATCGGCGGCGACCTTAAACCAGTCCGGTTTCCTGACCTGTGAGGCGACGAGAGTCGGAGAAGACACAACACTCTCCCAGATCATTCAGATGGTCAGCGATGCGGCAGCGACAAAAGCGCCGATCGCCAAAGTGGCCGATAAAGTTTCCGGTATTTTTGTGCCGGCCGTTATCTGCATTGCACTTGCTACGATTGTGATCTGGCTGTTTGCAGGAGAGAGCGTCGGCTTTGCTCTTGCAAGAGGTATTTCCGTTCTCGTTATCAGCTGCCCGTGTGCGCTCGGCCTTGCAACACCGGTTGCGATCATGGTCGGAAACGGAATGGGAGCAAAACACGGAACGATGTTCAAAACCGCAGTTTCTCTCGAGAAGACAGGAAAAACACAGATCGTTGCACTCGATAAGACTGGAACCATCACAAGCGGCGAGCCGCAGGTAACCGATCTTGTCCCGGCGGACGGTGTAAGTGAGGAGGAGCTTTTAAAAGGTGCCTTTGCACTGGAGCACAAAAGTGAGCATCCGCTGGCCCGTGCGATTCTTGCACTTGCAGAGGAAAAAGGCCTGGCCCGCGAAGAAGTCAGTGATTTCTCTGCGCTTCCTGGAAACGGCCTTGTGGCAAAACGGAACGGAAAAGAGCTCTGCGGAGGCAACCGCGCACTGATTACGAAAAAAGCGGTTCTCTCGAAACAGATGGAAGAGCAGGCAGCAAAACTTTCCGAAGAAGGAAAGACACCGCTGTTCTTCAGTGAAGACGGAAAGATGCTCGGTATGATCGCGGTTGCGGATGTCATCAAAGAGGACAGCCCGCGTGCGGTGAAAGAACTGCAGAATATGGGAATCCGTGTCGTGATGCTGACCGGAGACAATGAGCGCACCGCGCGTGCCATCGGCGCACAGGCAGGTGTGGACGAAGTCATCGCAGGCGTTCTGCCGGATGGAAAAGAAGCGGTCATCAGCCGCCTGAAAGAAAAAGGAAAAGTAGCGATGGTAGGAGACGGCATCAACGATGCACCGGCTCTGACCAGTGCGGATATCGGTATTGCCATCGGAGCAGGAACCGATATCGCGATCGATGCGGCAGACGTTGTCCTGATGAAGAGCCGCCTCTCCGATGTACCGGCAGCGATCCGCTTAAGCCGTGCGACCCTCAGGAACATTCACGAGAATTTGTTCTGGGCCTTCATTTACAATATCATCGGTATTCCGCTGGCTGCGGGCGTATGGATCCCGCTGTTCGGCTGGAAGCTGAACCCGATGTTCGGTGCGGCGGCGATGAGCCTTTCGAGCTTCTGCGTTGTGACAAACGCCCTGCGTCTGAATCTGTTTCGGATGCACGACGCGTCAAAAGATAAAAGAATCAAAAACGAAATTCCAAAGGAGGATCTGAACATGACAACAGAACAGGGAATGGTAAAAACCATGACAATCGAGGGCATGATGTGCGGCCACTGCGAGGCAAGAGTGAAGAAAACACTTGAGGCAATCGAGGGTGTTGCATCCGCAGAAGTAAGCCATGAAAAAGGAACAGCCGTTGTAACACTGACAGCTCCGGTATCAGACGATGTGCTGAAAACAGCCGTAGAGGCACAGGATTACACCGTAAAAGGAATCCAGTAAAACAGGAAACATAGAGAAAAGGGAAACGCGCCTGGAATGAAAATTTCCGGGCGCGTTTCCTTTTTTTACCAGATATAGCAAAAATATTGCAATTTGTTCGGAATTTTCGTGACAAAAGGACAAAAATCCGTTAGGATAGAGAAAAAGAAGAGCAAAAACAAAAGGGTTTTTAGGATCAGGAGGTTTTTACATTATGACAGAGTACAGACTTGCAAAGCCGGAAGAGTGGGAGGACTGCATCGAACTTGCAAACTACGTGTTCAGCACGGCACACCGTCCGCACGACTTTGAGCAGTTAATTCCAAGGGTTTATCAGGCAGGACCGGAAATGGCACGGATCCACCGCGTCGCTGTTGCGGAAAACGGCAGACTCCGGGCCGAGATTGCGGTGCTTCCGCAGCAAATGGCAGCAGGGGGTAAGCTGCTCCGCGCAGGATATGTGGGAAGCGTTTCCGTGCATCCAAAGGCAAGGGGCGAAGGCCACATGAAGCGTCTTCTTGGCGACTGGATTACGGATCTGGAAGGAACGTGTGATCTTCTGGCACTGGACGGCCAGAGACAGCGGTATGCCTACTTTGGCTTTACGCCGGGAAGTGAAAAATACACGTTTTACCTGGATGTGGCAAATGTGCGCCATACCTGGAAAAACGGGGAACTCTCCGCTTACACCTTTGCGCCGCTGTTTCCGGAAAACGGCGAAGCGGACGAAGAGGCGGCAGCCTTTGCAAAGAAGCTGAATGAGGAAAAACCGCTTTACGTGGTAAGAGAGGATGTGAAAGCCTGCCTGAAAACGTTCGGCGAGCAGGCAATTGCAATCTGGAAAAACGGTGAGCGGATCGGATATCTGGCACTTTGCGGCGGAAACCAGGTTGTGGAAGCAGAAGTGCTGGAGGAACAGGATTTCGTTCCTGCACTTGCCGCTTATTTAAAAGAAAATGCGCTTGACTCTCTTTTCATTTCCATTCCGGTGTATGAGACCGGAAAAGCAGCAGCGTTATCGGAAGTCTGCGAAAGCTTCACAAAAGAGCGCTGCGGTTCCGCGATGTACCGTATTTTCCAATTTGCAGACGTCATCGAGGCAATGCTGACCATGAAAGCAGAGACGATGGGCATCAGCGATGGAACGTGGTTCGCCGTACTGGAGGGACAGCCGCTGACCGTGACGGTAAAAGATGGAACTGTGACCGTGACACGGGAAGCCCATCCGGGGGCAGATGTACTCAACCGGGAGCAGGCGCAGGAACTGCTTCTTTCACCGCTGGCAAGTAAGGGAAGCAAGGTTCCATCTGAAATCTGGAAGAACATTCCATCCGACTGGTTCCCGCTTCCGCTGTACTGTGCGACGGCAGACGAATTTTAGGCAATGACTGTTGGGAGGCAGAGAAATATGAACGAGACAGAGAAACGAGACAGAAGAGACGAAAAAGAAGAAATCCGGTACCATGTGATTTTCTACGGCCAGGTGCAGGGCGTGGGGTTCCGTTACCGGGCGTATTATGCTGCCTACCAGCTCGGACTGACCGGCTGGGTGAGAAACTGCTGGGATGAGACGGTGGAGATGGAGGTGCAGGGTGATGAGGAGACGATCACGGAGATGATCAAAAGGATCCGCACCTCCAGCTACATCGAAATCACGGATGCAAAATGGACGAAGATTCCGCTGGAATCGGAATTCGGTTTTCATATCCGTTGATCAGGGCTGCTTTTTCTCTTTTTCCGGAATTTCGACGAGAATGATATCGCTGCCGATCTGGCAGATGCGGTCCCATGGGATCACAAAATCCTCGCCGTGGCAGAAAAAGCCGCAGAATTTCACAGGACCCGGAAGAACGAGTCCGGTAAGATGTCCCGTTTTTGGATTGAATTCCACATCAATCGGACAGCCGAGCGTTTTGCAGGTACAGATATTGATAACTTCTTTCTGGCGGAGATCTACAACGCGCATGCGGTGCTCCTTTTTACAGATTCCTATGGAAAAACATATGCGAAAATGTTGCTGCAGTTGACTTGAATTTCACGGAAAAATGCGTATACTGTAAAAGTAGAAAACTTTCCGAAATACTTATTTAGAAACGAGGACGAAAGATATGAGATGTCCATTTTGTAATCAGGATAATACCCGGGTTGTGGATTCACGCCCGATTGAAGACAGCAATGCGATCCGCCGCCGCCGGATGTGCGATGTCTGCGGCAGACGCTTTACGACATACGAAAAAGTGGAGACGATCCCTTTGATCGTCATCAAAAAAGATATGAACCGCGAGCAGTATGACCGCTCGAAAATCGAGACCGGCATCCTGCGCGCCTGCCACAAACGGCCGGTGTCCGCCGAGAAGATCAACGAGATGGTCAACAAGGTGGAGACGGAGCTTTTCAACGGCGAGGAACGTGAGATTCCGAGCTCTGTGATCGGAGAGAAGGTCATGCATTACTTAAAAGACCTGGATCAGGTAGCGTACGTCCGTTTTGCGTCGATTTACCGCGAGTTCAAGGATGTCAACACGTTCATGGACGAGCTGAAAAAGATGCTCGACAAATAGCGGGAGGCAAAAAAATGGAAGTGTCGAACTATATTAAAATGCGTGATCAGATGCAGGAGCGCTTTCTGACGTACGATCAGAAGGAGATCGAAGGGAAGTATGGCTTTGCGTTTGATGACGATTATTTCTATGTGCCGTACCTTTTTGAGGAGTGGAGAGTGAACCGCCATACCGGCGTTGTGGAGGGCTCAAAAGACCATTTTCTTCATGTGCACCAGGGCAGTTTCAATGAGACACTGACGATTTTCGACCTGCTCTGCTGCGGAAAGAAGGAGATTGTGCTCGCCGGCACGTATGCGCGCACCAATTCCTTAAAGGGAACGATCAAAGGCCGCACGATTGCGTCCGGCGTTCACGACAGCCGCGCCGCACGGTATGACGGGCATGTGGAACAGCTGAAAAAAGCATGCGTTTCCCTTAGCGGAAAACCATATTCCCCGGGAGACGCTGCTTTTGTTTTTCATGTCTTTCCGTTTCTGCCGCTCGTCTTCCAGTTCTGGGAGTCCGATGAGGAATTCCCGCCGGTGCTCAAGTTTATGTGGGATGAAAACGTCCTTGATTATCTGCGGTTTGAGACGCTGTATTACGTGATGGGAGACTTCCTGGACGCGCTTGATCAAGCCTTCGATGCATGTAAAACAGAAGCCTGATACCTTTTGTGAGACAAAATCTTACGAAAATTTTCCGAATGTTTATAAAAATTTCAGTATACGAATCCCCTGGTTTAATGCTATAATGAGTGAAAGTAAGTAAAAAGAGAGAAGAGAAAGGGGAATGCATATGGCTTTTAGCATGAAAGTAACACCGGAAATAGAGGAACTGACAAACATCTGTCTGGATAACTCCAAAATGGATGTTTCGCTGTATGGGCAATACGATGTAAAACGCGGACTGCGCGATATCAACGGCGTTGGCGTCCTTGCGGGACTGACACAGATTTCAAACGTTGTGTCTTCGGATATCATTGACGGCGTCAAAACGCCGTGTGACGGACGTCTGTACTACCGCGGCATCAACGTGGAAAAACTGACCCAGGGCTTTTTAAGTGAAAACCGTATGGGATTCGAAGAAGTTGCGTATCTGCTCTTATTTGGAAATCTGCCGAATGAAGAGCAGCTCAATCATTTTAAGACAATCTTAAAACAGCAGCAGTCCCTGCCGAAGAACTTTGTGCGTGACGTTGTTATGAAAGCGCCGACCAAGGACATGATGAACACTCTGTCCCGAAGCGTTCTGACCCTGTACGCGTACGACAACCACGCAGATGATACCTCCCTTCCGAATGTGCTTCGCCAGTGCATTAACCTGATTTCTGTTTTCCCGATGCTGTCCGTCTATGGCTATCAGGCGTACAACCATTATATCAAGGGAAAAAGTTTATATATCCACAACCCGTCGAAGAAGCTTTCGACTGCAGAAAATATTCTTCTGATGCTCCGACCGGATCAGAAGTACACTCCGCTGGAGGCGAAGATCCTCGATCTTGCCCTCGTTCTCCACATGGAGCACGGCGGCGGTAACAACTCGACCTTTACAACACATGTTGTTTCTTCTTCCGGAACCGATACGTACTCCGCAATTGCAGCGGCGCTCGGCTCCTTAAAGGGACCGAAGCACGGCGGTGCAAACATCAAGGTTGTGCGGATGTTCGACGATATGAAGTCACACGTCAAAGACTGGACGGATGAGGAAGAAGTATCGAATTACTTAAGAAAGCTGCTGCACAAAGAGGCGTTCGACCAGAAAGGTCTGATTTACGGTATGGGCCATGCGGTTTACTCCATTTCCGACCCGCGTGCGCGCATCTTTAAGAGCTTCGTTGAGCAGCTGGCAAAAGAAAAACACAGAGAGAAAGATTACCGGCTGTACGCTATGGTCGAGGAACTGGCTCCGAAGATCATCGGCGAGGAGCGCCATATTTACAAAGGTGTATCCGCAAACGTCGACTTCTACAGCGGCTTCGTTTACAGCATGCTGGATCTTCCGCTGGAGCTCTACACCCCGATGTTCGCCTGCGCGCGTATCGTCGGCTGGAGTGCACACCGGATGGAGGAACTGATCAACACCGACAAGATCATCCGCCCGGCGTACAAGAGTGTCAAAGATGAAGTGGACTATGTTCCGCTGGAAAACAGATAAAACAGGCAGAAGGGCCGGAGCGTGTCGGGATTTTCCGATCTGCTCCGGCATTGCTCTGTGCAGGAAGTAATGTGTCATTGTGAAAAATAGGAGAGTGCAGGAGAATGAATGAGACAAAAAATTACAGCATAACAAAATCCGGAGCAGTCATACTGGAAGGAGGGGCCAATCGCGGCGTCTTTACAGCAGGAGCGCTGGACTTTCTGATGGAGCAGGAGTATTATATCCCTCATGTGATTGGCGTTTCCGCCGGAGCCTGCAATGCGCTGGACTATGTATCGCGCCAGATTGGCAGAACGAGGGACTGTATGATTGTCACGGATGAGAAAAACCGCTACGTCAATAAGAATATCAAGACAATCGTTGAGAAAAAAGCACTGCTCGACATGGATATGGTGTTCGAACGGTATCCGTATGAGATTTTTCCATTTGATTTTGATACGTATTTTGCATCGCCGCAGACGTGTGAGCTGGTTGTGACAAACTGTGAGACGGGACGCGCGGAATATCTGGATGACCGCGAAAATAAAGAACGTCTGCTTGCAATTGGCCGTGCATCATCGAGCATGCCGATCGCCTGCCCGATGGTGGAGATCGACGGAAACGAGTACGTCGACGGCGGTGTTGCCGATTCGATCCCGATTATCCGTTCCTTAAAGACGGGACACCGAAAAAATGTCATTATTCTGACACGGAATTTCGGTTACCGCAAAAAAGAGGGAACGAGAGGCTGGGAGCTGTATGTGGCGGCATTCCGCAAATACCCGAATCTCGTGCGTGCACTTGTAAACCGCGCGAAACATTATAACCAGGTGCTCGAATGCATCGAAAAATGGGAAGAAGAAGGCTCCGTCTTTGTGATCCGCCCGGAGATACCGGCGGTATCGCGTCTCGAAAAGGACGAGGAGAAGCTGCGGGAATTTTACCAGCACGGCTATGACCAGATGAAAGCAAATTTTGAGGCTCTGCAGGAGTTTCTGAAAGAAGAATAGAGTTATTGTATAAACGAAAAGAGGATTGGAGAAAGAAGATGAGTGGAAAAAACCAGAAGAACCGGGGAACTATACTGATGCGGATGTTTTACCCGGACCGGAGAGAAAAAAGTGCCTATACGATCGATTACGCGGATCTGTACCGGAAAGGATACCGGGGCGTGATTTTTGATATCGATAATACGCTTGTTCCGCACGGTGCGCCGGCGACGAAGGAGGCGGCTGCGTTCTTTGCGTCTCTTCGGGAGACTGGTTTTTCCACCTGTCTGCTTTCCAACAATCAGAAACCGCGTGTGGCTCCGTTTGCCGATGCGGTCGGTTCTATCTATATCGAAAATGCGCACAAGCCATCGGTGAAAAACTACCAGGAGGCATGCCGGAGAATGGGGATCAAAGAGGAGCAGGCGGTCTTTGTCGGGGATCAGCTTTTCACCGATGTGTACGGTGCAAAACGGACCGGACTTTACAATATTCTGACCGAGCCGATCAATCCGAAAGAGGAAATTCAGATCGTTCTGAAACGGTATCTGGAGCACATTGTACTGTTCTTTTATGAGCGTGATCTGGCCCGCGGCAGGATTACGAAAAAAAACAGTTGAAAAATCGGGAAAAATATTATATTATAAGATAAGCCTATGGTGCGCATTTGGCGCATCGTACTATGTTAAGGAGGAAAAATCAGAATGATTTCAGCAGGAGATTTTAGAAACGGCGTTACCCTCGAGATCGATGGTCAGGTCGTTCAGATTCTTGAATTTCAGCATGTAAAACCTGGTAAAGGAGCTGCATTCGTAAGAACAAAATTAAAAAATGTCATCAACGGTGGTGTGGTAGAGCGTACCTTCCGTCCGACTGAGAAATTCCCGCAGGCTCGTATCGAGCGTGTAGACATGCAGTATCTGTACAGCGATGGTGATTTATTCTACTTCATGAACGTAGAAAACTATGAGCAGATCGCTCTGAACGAAGAGACCATCGGAGATGCTCTGAAATTTGTAAAAGAAAACGAAATGGTTAAAGTATGTTCCTACAACGGAAATGTATTCGCAATCGAACCGCCTCTGTTTGTAGAGCTTGAGATCACCGAGACTGAGCCAGGCTTCAAGGGAGATACCGCACAGGGTGCTTCCAAACCGGCTACCGTTGAGACTGGTGCTACCGTAAGCGTTCCGCTGTTCGTAAACCAGGGAGACAAAATCAAAATTGATACCAGAACAGGTGAATATCTGTCCCGAGTATAAGTAAGACTGTTCCCGCCGTTGTCCGTCACAACTTTCTTTGTGGCGGACACGGTTTTCTAAATAAATAGAATATTCGTCTGAAAAATGGCTGATAAAGGCTGTCGGAAGCAGCCCGGGCCCGTTTTTCTCATCGTTCGAAGTTCCGCGAACCAACGAATCTCTGGCATATACAGATCTGTACAGAGGTTTTTAAGTTGTGTTTTTCGGAGCTTTTTTGTTCCGTAAAGCAAAAATACAAAAGGCAATCAAACAGGAAAGGTGGGAAAAAATGGACTATCAGATGTTCAAAGAGCAGCTTGCCGCGCTGCTGAGAAGAAAAGCCGGCGATGATTTTGAGGTGAAGGTAGAATCGGTGCAGAAGCTGAACGGTATCGAAAAAGAGGCGTTTGTCATCAGCAGAAAGAAGGACTGGATTGCACCGACGATCTACGTGGAGCTTCTGTATGAATGCTGTCTGCAGGGCGTGCCGCTTTCTCAGATTGCAGAAAAGGTACTGGAGCAGTACCGGAAAGTGGAAGCGGAGGCGAGAAGACCGGAGAAAGCTGCCTTTTTTACCAACTGGAAAAATGCTGCGCCGCAGATCTACTGCGAGCTCATTCATGCGGAGAAAAACCGTACGCTGCTCTCCGAAGTTCCGCACAGAAAATTTCTCGATCTCGCGGTCGTGTACTATTACCAGATGCGGGGAAACCGCGTGCCGGATGCGACAATTCTGATCCACGAGACGCACCGGGAGCTGTGGGGAATTTCGGCGGAGGAGCTGGATGCCCGTGCCTGGGAGAACACCCTGCGGGATCTGCCGGTGCGCACAGACAGCCTTATGGTGTATTTGAAAGAGGAGTACGGAGTAACGTTTCCCCTGTTCGAGCTTGGTCCGCTGGCGGAACAGTTTTACCTGGTCAGCAACCGCAGAGGAAAGCTGGGTGCAATCTGCATGTGCTATCCCGGCGTGCTGGAGAGTCTTTCGCAGCGCTTTGAGGCAAGTCTTTATGTGATTCCGAGCAGTATCCACGAGTGCATGGTGATTCCGGATTATGATGTGTTCCCGGAGGAGTGTCTTTCCGACATGGTACGGGACGTGAATGAAAAGACGGTCAAGCCGCAGGAGATTCTGTCGGATCACGTTTATTATTACCACCGGGAAAGCGGGGAACTGACGCTGTGTGAGGAAGAAACGTAAGTTTGTGTGGCAGAATAGTCTGCGAATAATTTAAGAAAAAAATGGGCGGCTGGGTGGGAAAAATACTTTACAATTGCAGGAGTCTGTGGTAAACTATCATAGTGTGGTTGAGAAAACAGATCACATCAGCGTCTGTAGCTCAGGGGATAGAGCAACGGTTTCCGGTACCGTGTGTCGGGGGTTCGAATCCCTCCAGACGCGTTTTTGCTACATGGCATGCTGCGGCGGGCAGGACCGGCGCAGGAAAAGGAAAGCCCCTGCTTCGGTGTGAAGTAGAGGTTTTTTTGCTTACTGAGCATATCAATAACTGATCCGGCGGATCAGTTTTGATGAAGGAGGAAAAATATGGCAAAACCAATGACAACAAAAGATAAAATCCGGGAATGGATTTCCGATAATCTGCGCTACATGCTTCTGATCGGAGCAATTCTCCTGATTGTGGCAGCGGTTCTTCTCATCGTTCATCTGGTATCACCAAAAAACGATGGAAAATCGAGCGGCGGAACCGTAACAAGCAGCAGCACCGGAAACAATGTGCCGGATAAAAAGACACAGGTAAAAGCAGACAGCAAAGCAGATTCTGAGGACAGCACAGGCATTTCATCGGACGTTTCGGATTCCGCGAATGATTCCAGTGCAGATGCTTCCAGTACCGATACCGCCAGCGCGCCGGATGCAGAGGCTGAGCCGACAAGTGAGCCGGAAGCGGCAGACGATACCAGTAATACAGAGAATACCGATAATACGGCTGTCTCCTTTGCCGCGGACAATGTCCCGGAAGTAAGCACCGTGCTGGAGCAGTATTACACCGCGCTCGGTGCAAGGGATATCAACGGTCTTTTTGTAGTAACAGATAATCTGACCGCGGAGGAGCAGGCGCAGATTGAGGCAGAAAGCGACGTGGAGTCATACGGAGATGTAAAGGCCTACACGATCAGCGGTCCAAGCGACGGAACGTACATCGCGTTTGTCAGCAGCAGATGCAAATATCTGGGAATCAACCAGACCCTGCCGATGCTTTCGGAGTATTATCTCTACACGACAGAAGACGGCAGCCTGAAAATCATGGATGATACCGACAGCGATGCGGTCGTAACCGAGGCTATGAAAGCGGCGCTCGAAAACGAAGAAGTCAAAAATCTGATCGAACAGGTTCAGAACGATTATCAGAATGCACTCGATGCAGATGCTTCCCTGAGAGCATATGTAGAGAGCATTCAGTAGGAACAATAGAATAATACAAAACAAAAAAAGCAGTTTCTGGTTTTTATGAAACTGCTTTTTTGGAAGGATAAAATCATGCGCTTAAACAAATACTTAAGTGATGCGGGCGTCTGCTCGCGGCGGGAGGCGGACCGTCTGACAGAAGCAGGCGAGATTACTGTAAACGGAAAACGCGCGGAAACCGGCATGCAGGTGGAGTCTGGCGACGTTGTTGTCGTGAAAGGCAAAACCGTTGTCCCGGAGGAGAAAAAAGTCTATCTCGCCTTCAACAAACCGCGCGGCATCGTCTGTACTGCGGAAAAACGGGAAAAAAACAACGTCATCGATTATCTGTCCTACCCGGTGCGGATTTACCCGGTGGGAAGACTCGACAAAGATTCCGAAGGCCTCCTTCTGATGACGAACGACGGTGCGATCGTAAACGGTATCATGCGTGCCAGAAACCGCCACGAAAAAGAATACCAGGTCGAGATAAACAAAGAGATTACACCGGAATTTCTGAAAAAAATGGCATCCGGCGTGCCGATTCTCGATACCGTGACGCGCCCGTGCCGGATCCGGAAAATGGGAGAGCGCAGCTTTACGATTATTCTGACGCAAGGGCTGAACCGTCAGATCCGGCGGATGTGCGAAGCATTAGGATATCGTGTCACAAAGCTGAAACGTGTGCGGATCATGAATATTCACTTGAAAGACCTGAAAACAGGGGAGTACCGCCCTTTAACGGAAAAAGAATTAGCAGAACTGAAAAAGCAGATCGGGGAGGAAAAGCGATGAACGAGACAGAACGGATGAAGGAACTGGTCAAAAAGCTGAACGAAGCGGCAAAAGCCTATTACCAGGAAGACCGGGAAATCATGAGCAACCTGGAGTACGACACGCTGTATGACGAACTGCAGGTATTAGAGGAAAAAACAGGCGTAACACTCGCCGGAAGCCCGACCACAAAAGTCGGCTACGAGGCGATGGACGAACTGCCGAAAGAAGCGCACGAGTCGCCGATGCTTTCCCTTGATAAAACGAAAGATGTGGAAGTGCTCCGCAGCTTCATCGGGGATCACAAAACGCTGCTATCCTGGAAGATGGACGGTCTGACCGTCGTTCTGACGTACCGCGGCGGTACCCTCGCAAAGGCCGTCACCCGTGGAAACGGCGTGATCGGAGAGGTTGTCACGAACAATGCAAAAGTGTTTGAAAATATTCCCTTAAAAATCCCGTACCAGGGAGAGCTGGTTCTGCGCGGCGAGGCGATCATCCGCTATTCCGATTTTGAGAAGATCAACGAGGAGATTGAGGATGTCGATGCGAAATACAAGAATCCGAGGAACCTCTGCAGCGGTTCTGTGCGCCAGCTGAACAATGAGATTACGGCAGAACGCCACGTTCATTTTATGGCATTTGCGCTTGTGAGCGCTCCGGAACAGGATTTCGAAAATTCCAGAATCCGTCAGATGGAGTGGCTGAAAGAGCAGGGCTTCGAGGTGGTGGAATACAAGGTTGTCACCAGAGATAACCTCGACGAGGCGATGCAATATTTCTCCACGAAAATCGAGACAAACGATTTCCCGTCCGATGGCCTTGTCGCGTTGTATGACGATATCGCCTACGGAGAATCACTTGGCACAACCGCGAAATTCCCGCGGAATGCTTTCGCCTTCAAATGGGCGGATGAACAGAAGGAGACCACTCTGCTTGAAATTGAGTGGAGCCCGTCGAGAACCGGTCTCATCAATCCGGTTGCGATTTTTGAGCCGGTCGAGCTGGAAGGAACTTCGGTTTCCCGCGCAAGCGTCCACAACATCAGTATCATGCGTTCGCTGGATCTCGGTGTGGGTGATAAAATCCTTGTCTACAAAGCAAACATGATCATTCCACAGATCGCAGAGAATCTGACGAGAAGCGGCGTGCGCGATATTCCGGAAACGTGTCCTGCCTGCGGCGGTGCCACCCGGATTCAGATGATGAATAATGTCGAGACCCTCTACTGTACGAATCCGGAGTGCCCGGCAAAATTCATGAAGGCATTCACCCTGTTTGTAAGCCGCGACGCGATGAACATCGACGGCATGTCGGAGGCAACGCTCGAAAAATTCGTGGGTCACGGCTTCATCCGTGAGTTTGCCGATATTTTCCGTCTCGACCGCTACCGCGACGAGATTGTGGAGATGGACGGTTTCGGTGAAAAATCATACCAGAATCTGATCGACAGCATCGAGCGCGCGAAAAACACAACGCTGCCCCGTCTGATTTTCGGACTTGGCATCTTAAATATCGGTCTTGCAAACGCGAGAATGATCTGCAAAGCCTTTGATTTCGATCTCGACCGGATCCGGAATGCATCGGCGGAGGATTTCGCGCAGATCGACGGTGTCGGAGAAGTGATTGCAAAAAGCATCGTGGATTACTTTGCGGATGAGGAAAATAAAGAACGTCTTGAGCGCCTTCTGTCGTATCTGACGATTGAGAAGCCGCAGGCAAGCCAGGAAGAACAGAAATTAGCCGGTCTTACCTTCGTCATCACCGGAAGTGTGGAACATTTCCCGAACCGGAATGCATTAAAGGCAAGAATCGAGGAGCTCGGCGGAAAAGCCACCGGAAGTGTAACGGGAAAGACGAGCTATCTGATCAACAACGACACGACATCCAGTTCCTCCAAAAACCGGAAAGCACGCGAACTCGGCGTGCCGGTGATCTCAGAAGAGGAATTTCTGAAGATGACAGAAGAATAACGAAATATCTGCAAAGGCGGTTTGCATCCCGCGCGGGAATCTGCTATAATCGGAAACAGACGGCAGAAATTCCTGCCGGAAAAAGCAAACCGCCTGTCTGCGCAGAGAAAAGCGCGGCAGATCAAGAAGAATAGAAACGAGGAAAAAGAATATGCCGGTTAAAGTTCAGGCAGATTTACCTGTAAAAGAAATACTCGAAAGCGAAAATATATTCGTCATGGACGAGACAAGAGCGGTTCATCAGGACATCCGTCCGCTGAAGATTATGATCCTGAATCTGATGCCGCTCAAAGAAGATACCGAGCTACAGCTTCTGCGCTCCCTTTCCAACACCTCCCTGCAGGTTGATGTCACCTTTCTGATGGTGGCAAGCCACGAGGCGAAAAATACATCGACCAGCCATCTGAACACGTTCTATGTGAAATTTGAGGATGTGCGGAAAAATTATTACGACGGTATGATCATCACCGGTGCACCGGTCGAGCAGATGGAATTTGAAGAAGTTGACTACTGGGATGAACTGACAAAGATCATGGACTGGACGAACACACACGTTACCTCCACGATGTTCCTCTGCTGGGGAGCCCAGGCGAGTCTGTATCATTTCTATGGACTGAAGAAACGGATGCTTCCGGAGAAGAAATTCGGGCTGTTCTGGCACAAAGTCAACAACCGCAAGATCCCGCTTGTGCGAGGCTTCGATGACGAGTTTTTGGCACCGCATTCCCGCCACACAGAAGTACCGATCGACGATATCCGTGCCTGCAAAGATGTCACGATTCTCGCAGAGTCCGACGAAGCCGGATTCTATCTTGGCATGGCGGAAGAGGGAAGAAAGATTTTTGTGATGGGTCATCCGGAGTACGACCGTATGACGCTCGACGGCGAGTACCACCGCGATAAAGACAAAGGACTCCCGATTGAGATTCCGAAGAACTATTATAAAAACGACGATCCAAATACAAAACCAGTGCTTTTATGGCGGTCACATGCGAACAATCTGTATACGAACTGGCTGAACTACTATGTATACCAGGTGACCCCGTATAATCTTGACGGAACTCCGGATTTTTCGGGAAAATAAGAGAGAAAAAGACCCCCCGCACCGGGCGCACACCGGCTGCGGGGGGTTGCTGTAAAAATCTGCTATAAAAAACGGAAAGCTTTCCTGGCTTACCGTTTGAAATCAAATAATGTTTTCAGCGGAATTTCGAGTGCTTCCGCAATATCCATCAGCTTGTTTAGAGACAGAGAGGTATGACTGTTTGGCGCTTCGATGTTGCTCATATGTGTACGGCTGATCTGGACAGCTTCGGCAAGCTCACTTTGCGTTAATCCGCGTGCTCTGCGATAAAAAGCGATGGTAAGACCGAGGAGGCGCATCTCCTCCGTATGACGTTCTCCCATTGCTATGGCTCCTTTCTGAACAGAGTGATACAAAGACTTATATAATATTTATCTTAAACGATTAAATACCAAAAAGAAACAACTTTAAATTTTTATAATGCACATGTAAATTGTGCAAAATATAGAAATTATCCATCAGAATAATAGGAAAACAGGAAAAAGAGTTCTTTTGACAAATGAGAGGTTTTTGTGTATGCTGTAGAAAGCACCAACAAATAAAATCGGAGGTTTTTGCATATGAAAGAGTCGATCCATACCATTCCGCTGATGGATGCATTCAAGGCGGAAGATGAGTGCCCGTTCTGCTATCTGGAGCGGGAAGCAGAGCAGCATGCGATTTCGTTTGCGCTCGGTTCCGGCGCATCCTATATGGAGGATGATGTGCGTGCGGAAACAGACGCGATGGGATTCTGCCGCCACCACTATAAAATGATGTACGATTACGGAAACCGTCTCGGAAGCGGTCTGATTTTATCCACCCATCTGAAAAAACTGAACCAGGAGCTTGCCGCACAGATGGATCTGTTTGCACCGGGAAAATCCTCGGTGTTCAAGCGGATGCAGAAGACATCCATCGACAAACAGGGCCGTGAGACTGCGATCGGCCAGTGGATTGATGAGAAGACGCATTCGTGCTACGTCTGCGATCACTTCAAGGCAAACTATAACCGCTATCTTGATACGTTCTTTGATCTCTACAAAAAAGACGAGGAGTTTGCAAGACTGTTCCGCGAGGGAAAAGGCTTCTGTCTGCCGCATTTTGCGG